>ENA-OQCO01000200-OQCO01000200.1-human-gut-metagenome-genome-assembly--contig:-NODE-200-length-35019-cov-1.547231_pt1 | contig 35019 bp, 40 predicted proteins | sample MGYA00242500_ERZ504582 | MGnify/ENA primary metagenome ERZ504582 (study PRJEB26092, sample SAMD00036346) | human gut metagenome | host: Homo sapiens | study: EMG produced TPA metagenomics assembly of... | reverse complement strand
AACAAGGGAAAATCTGGAGGGCGTAAGAGTTATACGCGCGTTCTCAAAGCAGGAAAAGGAAAAAAAAGAATTCAAACGAAGCAAGTAACGAATTAGCGTTAATTCTATTGTTGTCGGAAAGATTTCAGCAATTCTAAATCCGGTTACATTTATGATTATGAATCTAGCATAGTGGCAATATTATGGTTCGGAGGTATACGCGTAAATATCGGCGATTTATCTCAGGGACAAATTACAGCGTTTGTAAATTACATGACGCAGATACTTCTTGCTCTTGTAGTTTTAGCCAACCTGATTGTAATATTCACAAAAGCTGCTTCCTCGTCTTCAAGGATAAACGAGGTATTTGAAACCCAACCGTCAGTTACAGGAGGAACAAAAGTAAAAATTTGACTTCGGCGCTCCGGCCGTTGAATGCGGCGACCTAACGTTCACATATCCGGATGCGGGAGGTCCTGCACTAAAAAATATAAGCTTTTCATTAAAAAAGGGAGAAACGCTTGGAATTATAGGCGGAACAGGTTCCGGAAAATCCACGCTTGCATCCCTTATTCCCCATTTTTATAATGTTACCGGAGGAAAGCTTAAAATTTTCGGAAGTGATATTTATGACTACAATCTTGAATTCCTTCGCAAATCCATCGGAATCGTTCCTCAGAAGGCCGCGTTGTTTTCCGGTACTATCGCCGAAAATATGCGCTGGTCAAATCCCGACGCTACAGAAGATGAAATAATTAAAGCCTTAAAAATAGCTCAGGCATGGGAATTTGTGCGTAAGCTTCCGGAAGGACTCAAAACCCATATTTCACAGGGCGGTAAAAACTTTTCCGGCGGACAGCGTCAAAGGCTGACAATTGCAAGAGCTCTTGTGGGGTCGCCCCCCATCGTGATACTTGACGACAGCATGAGCGCGCTTGACTACGCAACTGATTTAAAGCTGAGAAAGGCGTTGTCAGAGCATTTGTCGGATACCGCCGTAATAATGATCTCGCAGAGAGCAACAACCTTAAAAAACGCCGACAGCATACTCGTTCTTGACGACGGCGCGCAGATAGGTCTTGGCACTAACGAACAGCTTTTGGAAAGCTGTGAGGAATACAAAGAAATTTATAATTCACAGATGAGCTGAGGTGATTTAAATGGGTAAAACATTAAAACGTATTATAGGCTATGTAAGGCTTATAAAAATATCTGTTAGCCGCCGTTATCTTCTCCCTCTTAGGGGTATCTCTTTCTCTTTTTGTACCGATTCTGATTGGAAGAGGAGTCGATTTTATTGTCGGAGAGAATGCTGTTGACTTTAAAGAGCTTGCTAAGCTTGCAGCGGTTCTGGCAGGCATAGTTCTGGTAAGCACATTTTTTCAATGGCTTACGGCGCTTGCAACAAACAAGCTTTCATATAATACCATACGGGACATAAGGACGGAGCTTTTTGACACGCTAAACGGCGTTCCGCTTAAATTCATAGACAAAAGTTCAAAAGGTGAGCTCATAAGCCGTGCAGTTAACGATATTGAAATAATATCTGACGGTCTTCTTCAAGGATTTACACAGCTTTTCAGCGGAATTATAACAATCCTCGGAACGCTTGTCTTTATGCTGACAATAAATATAAAAATAGCGCTGCTTGTAGTTATCCTTACTCCGCTGTCTCTTTTTACGGCTGCAAAAATAACAAGATTATCAAAGAATTCCTTTACGGAGCAATCCACGCACCGCGGCGAATTAAACGGACTTGCTGAGGAAATGATAGGAAATCAAAAAATCGTTAAAGCATTTTCATACGAAAAACGGGCAGAAGCAGGATTTAAGGACATAAACGATAAAATGGCTCAAAGCGGCGTAAAAGCAGTATTCTTCTCGTCAATGACAAATCCTACGACACGCTTTGTAAACGGACTTATATATGCCGCAGTCGGAACCGCCGGAGCATTAAGCGCAATCGGCGCGCTGAGCTTTTTCGGTAAAATTTCAATCGGACAGCTTACAAGCTTTCTTTCCTACTCCAACCAGTATACAAAGCCGTTCAATGAAATTTCCGGAGTAGTTGCAGAACTTCAAAATGCCGTTGCGTCGGCAGAAAGAGTTTTTTCCGTTATCGACGAGCCTTTGGAATCAACTGACGCAGGTAAGGAAGAACTTACCGTTTGCGACGGTTCACTGGAGCTTGAGCATGTAGCTTCTCTTATAATACTGAAACAAAGCTTATAACCGACTTTAACCTGAAGGTCAAACCCGGACAGAAAATAGCTATTGTCGGTCCGACAGGCTGTGGAAAAACAACAGTTATCAATCTACTGCTGAGGTTTTATGATATAAACGGCGGAGCTATAACAGTTTCCGGAAAAAATACCAGAGATATAACCAGATCCAGCCTTCGCTCTGTATTCGGAATGGTACTTCAGGATACGTGGCTTTTTACCGGTACAGTAGCCGAAAATATAGCATATGGAAAATCAGACGCATCTGTAGACGAAATAATTGCGGCAGCAAAAGCCGCGCATGCTCATAGCTTTATAAAACGTCTTCCGGAAGGATATGACACTTATATTACAGAAGAAGGCGGCGAACTCTCTCAAGGTCAGAAGCAGCTTATTTCAATTGCCAGGATCATGCTTACTAATCCGCCTATACTCATACTCGACGAAGCGACTTCAAGCATAGATATAAGAACCGAACAGCGTATTCAAAGAGCGTTTGAAAAACTTATGAAAGGTAAAACAAGCTTTATTATCGCACACAGACTTTCTACTATTAAAAATGCAGACGTTATTTTAGTAATGAAAAACGGAAATATTATTGAACAGGGAAATCATAAGCAGCTTATGGAGCAGAACGGTTTCTATGCGGAGCTTTACAGCAGCCAGTTCTCAGTTGTCTGAAAGGAAAAAACATGATATATGAAACAGCTAAAAGAATAAAAGAAAATATAAAGCAGGTCATCTGCGGGAAGGACGAGGCTATTGACATTCTGACGGCAGCTCTTTTCTGCCGAGGGCATATACTGCTTGAGGATATTCCCGGAACGGGAAAAACGGCCTTAGCTTCTGCGGCTGCAAGATCTGTCGGATGCCCCTTCGGAAGAATACAGTTTACTCCCGACCTTCTTCCGTCAGATATTACCGGAATCAATTTTTACAGTCAAAAAAACGAAAGTTTCAGTTTCAAAAAAGGTCCTGTTTTTACGGGTATTCTTCTTGCCGATGAAATTAATCGCGCCGCTCCCAGAACACAGTCCGCACTTCTCGAATGCATGGAGGAGAGGCAGGTCACTGCCGACGGAAAAACATATTCGCTTCCTTTTCCTTTTATGGTAATAGCCACTCAGAATCCTCTTGAATCGTATGGAACATTTCCCTTGCCGGAGGCTCAGCTCGACAGATTTTTCATAAGTATGGAGATCGGCTATCCTGAAAAGAAATTTGAAAAGCAAATAATAACGGGGAAAGAAAAGGAAGAAACAGGGGAATCTGAGATCGAGTCCATAGCAGATGAGGATGAATCAGAAAATGCGTTGCCGAAGCAGATAAGATTTATACGGCAGACTGTATTGCAGACTATCTTTTAAATATTGCCGGTAAAACCAGAAAAGACAGCCGGTTTTATCTTGGGATCAGCACAAGAAGCTGCATTGACGCTATAAAGGCTTCTAAGGCTTATGCGGCTATTTCAGGAAGAAGCTATGTTATACCGGACGATGTAATAAAAATGCTTCCGGCTGTAACAGCACACAGAATTATACCGGAAAATCCCGATATATCAGATCTTAAGTCCAAAAGAAAGCTTGTCTGTGAGATTATTTACGAAACAGAGGTTCCCAGTGAAAATTTATGGAAATTATAATAACTGCTTTGGGCTGTCTTATGATTTTTTACATTCAGCTTAATATTTACAGAAAACACTGTTTTAAAAGCCTTGATTATAAATGCTATTTCAATAAAAGCGAAGCCGTAGAGGGCGACGAAATTGAATTTACAGAGGAAATCTTAAACCGTAAGCATTTGCCTCTACCTGTCTTTAAATCGGAGCTTACCGTGTCGTCGACGCTTGAATTTGCAGATACTCATTCGTCCGTAACCGATAAATCGCGTTTTGTAACAAGCGTATTTAATATTAAAGGAAACAGCAGCGTTAAAAGAATATGGAAAGTAAAATGCACAAAACGAGGTATTTTCAGCGTTAATAATATCGTTCTTGTAACGTCGGATATATTCGGTTCGGAATTCTATTCCTTAAAACCGGAATTTGAACTTCCTAAAATAACTGTTTTCCCCTCGGCAATTCCTTTTGATGTTTTCAGAATTATGAGCAGACAGCGAACAGGAGAAATTCAATTTGGCAATACGCCTTTTACCGATCCATTCTTTCCCTCCGGTATAAGAGAATATACCGGCGCCGAACCGCTTAAGTTTATTAATCATAACGCCTCAGCAAAAAAATGCCGTCTTATGGTCAACAATTATGAAAGCTCTTCTGATAGTGCGGCTAAGGTTTTTCTTGATCTAAATTGCTGTACCGTTACCGCAGAGCATAATATAAGAATATGCCGTTTTTTTAATAGAACAGCTAAATAAATTCGGCATAAAAACCGAGCTTTTAATAGCTTCTAATCCGCCCTTTCATATATATCAGCATAAAAGAAAAAATAATCTAAATCGCCTTCTTTACGCTCTGGCTGAAGTTGACGTCGACAAATCCGCTCCGATAAGCGATATACCTGTAATTCCGGACGATAATTCTATTCTGATAACAGCCGACATAAATAATGTTACATCAGACTATATGACCGTAATTTACACAGGAAAAGCAAAAAATATAAAACACGCAAACGTGATTTATGCAGACGAAAGGAGACGAAAGCTATGAGATTATCAAAAGCGATTGATTTCATTCATGCAGCCGCCCTACAGATTTCCTTTCTTCCGATTTTTGCGCTTATCTGCCAAATCGCCGATCTTAGAACCGATATAATTTTATTGCAAGCGTTATGTCTTATAATTACTGCGTCGGCCGCTTCATTTTTTATAAATCCGCACCGAAATTTTTTACACTATGCTTATGCAATTACCGCCGCCCTAATTTCATTTTTGCTAAATATCAGAATAAATCTCTTTTACCGAACAACTATTGCAGTATTAATTCTTATCATATGTATGCTTACGTCTTATAATAAAAAAAACGACTATTCAAAGTGTTTATATGTTTGCAATCTCAGCGTTTGTCAATATAATTATATGCTTTTTGCTGGATAATTCCTTTTTACCGTTAATATGCTTTTTTACTTATGTCATAACCTTCGGATTTACAAAATATCTGCGTTCTCAGGAAAGATTATCAAAAAAATATTTTATAAATCTGAAAATATCGGCAATTCCTATTACAGCATTATTACTGGTAACTCTTATGTCTGTTCCGGTTTCAGATTTTATTACTAAATCAATAAAATCAGGTTTAAGAAAATTACTTAATAATAATCAAACCGAAAATCCAATTTCAGAAACTCTCGAAAGCAATACCGAATACACAGCTATTACTGAAACAATAAATACTGAGCAAAATTTTTATATTAAATATATCTTTATTGCATTAATTTTATTAATAGTCTTGCTTTTTATAATTAATTTCAGGCATGAAATTTTATCTTTTCTCAGCAATTACCCGAAGCGTTTTAATTTTAATAAACCAAGTTTGATAGCTGAAAATAATGAATATACAGAAATTACTGTTCCTCTTGAAAAGAATGAGAATATTTCAGTAATTTATAATTCAAACTATAAAAATGGAGAAAAAATTACCATAGATATAAAAAAATAGAATGGTCTGATAGTAAGCTTAAAACCGGTTTTGAGCTTGCAGTAAACGGTCTGAGGCTTTACGGTATAGAAATCAAAAGCAGCGAAACATTGTCGGATATAGAAAAAAAGGTTCCAGAAGAATTTCTCGGATTATGGAAAAAAATCGAAAGCCATTATTCAATTTATAAATACAACGACGAATTGCCTGATAAGTCGGCGCAAAATAGCTTTGACGACATAATTTCGGCAATTATATAAAAAAATATATAAAAAAAGAAATCCCTGAATTAATCAGAGATTTCTTTTTTATTATTAATTATAGAGCTGAATATATAAACCAGCATTAAAGCAACGAAAACGCCGAGAGCCGCAGACTGAATTTTAATTATATTAACGTTAAAATCGTTTAAAAGCCCTGTCACAGCATAATAAATATAATCATTGCGCATAACAAGACGGCTGAAATAGTCGCTGTATTTTAAAATTATACACGGTATGAGAATAATTACCGACGCGCAAATTCCCGAAGTTGAAATCCAATAAAATACGAATCTTAAATTCTTTCTGTTAAGTAGTATCAAGATTACTAAGCCGACCAGCAAAACGCCCATAAAAACAAAAGGCGCCGCTGCAATTATCGGATAAACCTTTCTTAACGTCTGCGGTATACCCGCCTTTTCCATATAATCCATCATATATATGTTAGTAAAGGAATCTATTTCGCTTTCGGCTGTTTCAATGGTCTTATCAAGCTGCTTGGTAAAGTCTTCGTTTACTTCAACATTATTTTCTTCCGCAAATTCGCTGAAATAATCAGTTAGATTTTTTTCCAGTACGCTGAAATCAATTTCTGTTTCTTCTATTTTCGACGATTTTCCGCTTACATAATCAAAGAAATTTTCGATTTTTCCGTCTACAGCATCTTTAATCGTTTTATCGTCAAGCCCGTCCATATAAACCTCAGCAGGAATACCTGAGACAGCGTAGCTTTTAGTAAAATAGTCATCGGCATGATTAGTTACCCTCAGATAAATATCATGCTTTTCAGCCGAAGATATGTAAAAGGAAGAGGATAAAAGCTTATCCTTCGCTTCTGTGGTCAACGATAAGCCGATGAACGAAAAAACAAATATCACTGATAATATAACATTAGGAAAATAGTGATTAATCTTCTTCATTTATTCCGATGAGTCCTTCCGTTATTCATAAAATTTCTTTTCAACAAGCTCGCATATAACGGCCAGTCTGTCCTCTGTAGGACCCAAAAGGTTGCCATAACAGGTATAAAGCGTAAGACGATCGTCCTCCGTAGGAGAGACATAGCCGTTGTCAGTTTCTTTAAACAGAACCTGTTCTGCCATACGATAGGTAAATTCTCCGTATGACGTTGTTATCACGACAGTATCTCCGACCTTCATCTCACCCAAATGATAAAAGAAAGTATTACAATGAGCCGCGAGCACAACGTTTCCTTTCATTCCCAGATAAACCGAGCCTGTATACTGGCAAACGCCCTGCTGAAGAAGCTCTTCAGTATCGCCCCAGTAGACAGGGGCGTCCAAATTAATGGAATCTATCTTGATTTCCGCATACTGCGCTCCGAATGACGGATATATTATTTTACTGCCGTCGTCCAAAACGTCTTCAACCTCTTTCGTATCATATTTTATCTTTCCGATTTCTTCTTTAGGAACGCTGGCGGAAAATATAACGTTCGAGGCATTCATAACCTTTGTAAACGGTACATACCCTGCTCCCGCAATCAAAGCAGCGCAAACTGCAAAAACTGAAACAGGCGTCAGGAATAAAACTGTTTTATTTGATTTTTTTTCTTTGACATAAACTACTCTCCGGCTTTTCTATTTTTTCTTCCCAAAAGCCATGCTCCGATACCTCCGGCAGCCAATACAGAAGCACACAGCGCCGCCACGCTTTCAAAGCCTAAGTCAGATTCGTCTACCTCAGCTTCTGCGCCTGTAGTCGCCACTACCTTGCCAATCGGAGTTACAAGCTGAACATTACCTTTACTGTCCTTTACAGTCATGATAAAGTTCTTATCTCCGTTCTGCTCAACTGTTATATCAAGACCAAGCTGCTTGCCGGTATTTACAATTTCATTAAGAGATTTGATAAGCTGGTCGTTTGTCATCTTATCCACTACCTGCGCCGCCCAGCTATCGCTTGCCGGAACGTCAAATTTATTATCTCCCTTATTTGACTCGTTCTTTATCAGCCTCCTCTTCGGCCTGACCTCTCATTTCATCAAGAGTTTTACCGAAATATTGAAGCGCGATTTCATCTCCGTAGCTTTCAATATTTCCCAATGCTCCTATCATAATATCATATTGATCGGAACTGAAATTATTAGACGCAAGGAAATTACTAAGCTGCTGAACATAAACCTCCAGAAAGCCTGCCGATCTTGCCGCAGCTATAACGTCTTCCTTAGTAGCCGCCGAAGCGGACAAACCTCCGAATGCTATAACGGAAACTGCGGATACTGCCGCGACTGCTCTTTTAAAACTTTTTTTCATTTATATTACCTCCAAAGCTTTTATCTATATTCAAATATTTCATATTATCACTTTACCATTTATATTATATTTTGTCAAGTGTCAAAAACGCCTATTTTGCAAGAAAATATTACCTTTATCGGATAGTTCCGCCGCCTATTACAACATCACCGTCATAAAAAACCACGGCCTGACCGCTTGCCGGCGCTCTCTGAGGCTCGTCAAATTTAACGAGAACTTCACCGTTTCCTGACGGAATAACAACCGCAGCCTGTTCATTCCTGCTGTACCTAACCTTTGCCGTAACCCGCATTTCATCGGAAATTGAATCCAGAGATATCAGATTGACGTCGTAGGCTGTTATTTCTGATTTATAAAGATTGCTTTCATCTCCGATAGTAACAGTATTTTCCAGTGCATTCTTATCCGTTACATAGGCGGGCTTTCCGATAGATATTCCTATCCCCCTGCGCTGTCCTATAGTATAATTAATTATCCCCTTATGCCTTCCGATGACGTCTCCGTCGGCGCTTATGAAATTTCCCTCCTTAATTTCCGCTCCTGTATTTTTCTTAATAAAAGACGCGTAATCTCCGTCGGGAACAAAACAAATATCCTGACTATCAGGCTTGCGTGAATTAATCAAACCCGCGGCTTCGGCAATGCGGCGTATATCGGATTTCTCATATTCTCCAAGCGGAAAAAGAGTCTTCGATAACTGATACTGAGTTAAGCCGTAAAGCACATAGGTCTGATCCTTTGAACGATCCTTAGGCCGTTTAAGTATATATCTGTTTGTTTTATAATCGTATACTCTTTCAGCGTAATGTCCGGTTGCAATATAGTCAAAACCCAATTCCTCGGCACGCCTTAACATCTTATCAAACTTTATATGTCTGTTGCATTCTATGCAGGGATTAGGAGTTTTCCCGTTTAAATAGCTTTCTGTAAACTGATTTATCACTTTTTTCCTGAACGCCTCTTTAAAATTAAAAACAAAATGATCTATGCCAAGCCTATAGCAAACGCTTCTTGCGTCCTCGACGTCGGAAAGCGAACAGCAGGTTCTGAAATCCTCCGATATATCGCCTCCGTCAAAAAGCTTCAGCGTAACTCCGGTTACATCATAGCCGCTGTCAATCAAAAGCTTTGCAGCTACGGAGCTGTCTACTCCTCCGCTCATACCAACCATAACCTTAGCCATTTAAACGTTTTCCTTTCCCAATATCTCAGTTATTTCTGATATATTTCTTATATTTTTCCAGGCCGAAGAACAGATCCTGTCCCATTCGTTTTCCGAAAAACGATCATATACGGCAGCAGTATAGAATCCGGCTGCCGCCGCAGTTTCGATACAATGAAGAGAATCCTCCACAACAAGAGCGTTGCTCTCGGTACAATCCATCTTCTTAGCCGCCTCTATAAAAATATCTGGTCTGTCTTTCCCTGCGCCCACATCTGAACACGTAAGAATAAATTCAAAACAGTCAATAATACCCAACCTTTTTAACGCCGCACTGGCAAGCCGGTTATATGTGGCCGTTGCAACACACATTCTGTAGCCTACGGATTTAAGTTTGTTTATCGTTTCATAAACGCCCTCTTTTAAAGGGATACTGCTGTAATACTGCTCCCTGACTATTTCCTCAATACGGTTTATTATATCCTCACATGACTGCCTGAGTGAAAACTGTGTTTTAAAATAATTCGCCGAAGCCTGTATAGTCATTTTCTTTACTATATCAGAAATTCCGGCGGGAGGGTTTATTCCGTTTTCAATAAGAAAACTCCGGTCAACATTTTCCCAGCAATGCATGGAATCAAGCAATGTACCGTCCAAATCAAAAATCAAACCTTTAATTTTCATTCTTTTCAATCCTTACAGCCGCCCTGAAATCATCATCTCTTGAGCCGGCATTTTTCTGAGAAAGACCGTATATATCCGAGGCCTTCCCTTCAATAGAAATAAAACGCTCTGCTTCCTTTCCGGCTGCCGCAAGTTTAGCCGGAGAAGTCGAAATTGGAATCTTACTGTTACTGCATTCAGCAAGAATTTCCCTGCCTCTTTCATTCATTGCAAGAATTCTTGCATAAGGAGGAAGTATCTTTAAATCCTCGGACCTAACGCCGATTATCATATTCAAAAGTATGCGTCTGAGCCTTGCCATGGTATAACGCTTTGTTTTAACCTGTTCAAGAAGCTTCTTTACCGACGCGGCAGCGTCATATTGCTTTAACCGGTATTCCAGACCTTGTCCGACATCAGGAACCTCTTTAAGCTCGGCAGCCGATATCATACGGAGTTTGTATAATAATATACGGTCAAGATTTCCGATGTCAGAAATTTTGCCTGAATCCAGATTTTCTATATAAGAACGGTAAACAAAATCAGGAACCAGATTTTTGAAGTCCTCAGACTCCATCATTTTGTACCTGATAAAAGAAGCGCTGGATATATTTGATTTTTCTGAAAACGAATCGTGCCGCGCGCCCATACGCGATACCGTAAAAGGCTTAATGGACGATCCTAAAAATCTTATTGCCTTTATATATTCAACCGCAAGAACGTTATTCGGCGAAGCTACAATATCCGCAATTTCACTGCCGTATTTTTCCTTCAGCAAACCGGTAAGCGCAGAAGGATATGTCGTTCCCTTTCGCATTCTTTCCTCCAGATCAGTCGGAGAAATACTCGTAACAGCTTCGGCAGTCTGTAAAAGCAGCGCTGTATCTCCACATTCGCTGCCGAATGATATTTCCTCAACGCAGCCAAGCGAATTCATTATAGAAACCGCGCCTCTGGCATAATATTCTGCCGAAGAAAGAGAATAAACCGACGGAATTTCAATCACAAGATCCGCGCCGCCCTTTAAAGCGCATGACGCTCGGCTGAATTTATCCATAACAGCCGTTTCGCCCCTCTGAACGAAATTGCCGCTCATAACAGCCAATATATGCGTCGCGCCATTTTGCCTTGTCCTGTTTATATGAAAAAGATGTCCGTTATGCATTGGATTGTATTCGCATACTATTCCCGCTATCTTCATTGCGGTCCTCCTTTTTTCTTATATTATAGTATAGCAAAAATAAGGCTATTTTTCAACTGTTTTTATAATTCTGCAGATACGATAAGTCATTGCGGAAACGTCTTGATAAAATTATAAAAACTCTTGCAATTTATCGAAATAAGTTATATAATAATAGTATATGAGAAAATTCAGAAAGGTTGTATTTACTAATGTTAATTTTAGTTGTAAATGCCGGAAGCTCATCATTAAAATATCAGCTTATAGATATGGATGACGAAAAAGTTATAGCAAAGGGAAATTGTGACAGAATCGGAATCGACGGTCATATCTCCCATAAAACATTCGACGGAAGAATACTTGACGAGGATTGCCCGTTCCCTACTCATACGGAAGCCTTTGAAAAGCTTACCGATACTCTTTTAAACAGCAAGGCCTCGGTAATAAAAAGCATGTCCGAAATTTCAGCGGTAGGTCATAGAGTCGTACAGGGCGCCGAAGTTTTCAGTGAAACAACGCTTGTTACAGACGAGGTTATCGACAAGATAGACGAGCTTGCGGAATTAGCTCCCGTTCACAATCATGCTCATGCGCTTGCTCTGAGAGCATGTAAAAGGTATTTGATCCATCCGTTCCTCAGGCTGTCGTTTTCGATACGGCATTTCATCAGACAATGCCTCCAAAGGCTTATATGTACGGCATAGCTATCAGGACTATGTAAAATATCATGTAAGAAAGTACGGATTTCACGGTACGTCTCACCGATTTGTATCAATGGCTCTTGCAAAAGCAATGAATAAGGACATTAAGGATCTGAAAATTGTTTCCTGCCATCTCGGTAACGGCTCGTCCATAACCGCTATTGAAAACGGTAAATCCATTGACACTTCAATGGGATTCACGCCTCTTGACGGCATTATAATGGGTACAAGATGCGGATCAATCGACGCTTCCGCAGTTACATACCTTGAGAAAAAGCTTAATATGGGACCGGACGAGATGAGCAATTATCTTAATAAGCAGTGCGGTTTCTTGGGAGTATCCGACGTTTCATCGGATAACAGGGAAATTTACGCGGCTATCAACGAAGGCGACGAAAGAGCAAAGCTGACAGCGGACATGCTTCGCTATGAAATTAAAAAGTTCATAGGCTCGTATGCCGCAATTATGAACGGCCTTGACGCAGTTATCTTCACCGGCGGAATCGGAGAGAATTCATGGGAAGTAAGAGGCGGCGTATGCACAGATATGGATTATCTGGGAATAAAAATAGATCATGAACTGAATAAAACCGTAAGAGGAACGCTTACAAAGCTTTCTACGGAGGATTCCCGTGTGGACGTATGGGTAATTCCCACTAACGAAGAGCTTCTTATCGCGAGAGATACTCTTGCTCTCATAAAAAAGTAATCGCTAAAAAAGACTTGATACAATATCAAGTCTTTTTATATTATACGTCTGACTCGTCTGGATAAGCCGTCTTATTTTCCGATTTGTCTAATAAAGCCTCCTCACATGCCTTAAGCTTCAGCAGATCGCGGATTTCTGCAAGAAGTTCTTCCTCCTTGGTAGGTTTATCAGGAGTCTTTTCAGGAATTTCCTTTTTATGAAAGCGATTTATGACCTTAACGATCACAAAAACACAGAAAGCCGTTATTATAAAGGTAATAACAGCCTGAAGAAAATTTCCTATATTTATATAAGGCTCGTTGCCCCACGGAATAGTAACTCCAAGCTCACAAAAATTTATTCCCGCAAGAATCATACCTATTACAGGCATAAGCATATCGTCTACCAACGAATTTACTATCGACGTAAACGCACCGCCGACAATGACGCCGACAGCCATATCAAGCACGTTGCCTCTTGCTATAAATTTCTTGAATTCTCCGATAATACTGCTTTTTTTCTTTATGGCTTCCGTAACATTTTTCAGCTTTTCTTTTTTTAACGGCATAATTACAACTCCCGGAATGTTTTTTTAAATTATATCATATATTTGTATTTATTTCAATAAAAATGTCAAATTATAAGAATTATTATTGAATCCGCTAATGAGTATGTGAAGAATAACTGAAAACTTTCTTTCGGGTATTTTCTTTTTCAAGCAAATATGTTATAATTAGATAAAAGCCTATTATGATAATTTCCGAACGGCTTGCCTGCGGTATTGCCTTAATAAAAATTCGCTGAAATGTTTTATGCTGAAATTCCGCATTTCATAAATTTTAGAAAGGATATATAAAAATGGGAGTGACAAAACAGGAAGGAAAAAAGCTCTATTTAATAAAAAGATCCGTCGATATAGTTTTTAGCTTTACTACTGGCAGCAGCAGCTATTTTCGCAATAAAAACAATAAAAAATGATTTTTCGGATATCGGACAAAAAACAAGCGGCGACGATACGATAAGCGCCCCCGATAACAACGGAGATAAACCGGATAATCAGTCTATCTATGTTTCTGAAGCGATAGATAATGAAAAAATATTTCAAGGCTCTTTAATTGTCGTAAACAGCGAAACCGAATATAAAGGAAACGACGACGGACTTAAAAGTATACTCACAGTAAGAAACGACGCCGATTCAGACTGCTATTCCGTTCTGGATAATAACGTTAAAGCACGGACGGAAGCCGCTTCAGCATTAAACAGTATGCTGACTGCATTTAACAAGGAAACAGGTCATAAAGATATTCAGGTTGACAGCGGATATCGTTCTGTGTCCGAGCAAAAAAATATTTATGAAAGCGCTGAAGATAAATCTACAGCGTCGAAACCCGGATTCAGCGATTATCATACCGGTTATTCAATAGATCTTAACGTTATCGACGATGAAGGAAACGGTCTTGACTTTGACGGTACCGGCGATTATGCATGGTTTGAGGAAAATTGCTATAAATACGGTTTTATTCTGCGGTTTCCCGAAGGCAAGGAGGAATTTACCGGTCAGGGATACCGTCCATGGCATTTCAGGTATGTAGGTCAAGCTCATGCGACCTATATGCATCAGAATAACCTGTGCCTTGAGGAATATATAAAGGAATTGAAAACCTACGATTACGACTCAAAACATCTGGAAACAAATGATTCCGACGGAAAAAAATACGAAATTTACTATTTCGCCGCAGATTCTTCAACTTCTATGACCTCGGTAGCGGTTCCGTCAGATTATCAGTATGATATTTCCGGAAACAATACCGATGGATTTATAATTACAGTTCATATGGACAGTCCGACCGAGACAAATAATAATATAGCAAGCGATGAAAACAGCAGTACATAAAAGCGGTTGTCTCCGACCGCCATTTTTTCTTCGATTGCGGATATTTGCTTCCCACCGTTTGCAATCAGAAGTTCCATTCGGTAGTGGCCGGCGGTAAATTTTTCACACATTTCCAGATGTAATCAATCCTTTGAATTACTCCATATGCCGTTCCCAAATCCCTTTGGAAAGTTCTTCGACTTTCTTGTAGTAAATTTCAATGTCGGCAAGTATGCGCTTTTTCTGCTCTTACAGGTTATTGAAAAACTCAATTTTAACTCCAATTCGTCTTTCATTGATAAGTCCGTTTATCTGACGGACTTTTTTGTTGCCCTTTTTTATGTCGGCTTTTTGTAATCCAATGCTCCTTGCATTTGTAAAATAAGTATTTTATTATCAGATAAATTTTTCATTGACTAAAAAATACAAATCTATTATAATAATTTTAGTAGGATCTAAAAGCTGATATCGCGCAAAAGGTCATCAGAAATCAGTTGTTTTCTGTTATTACTTACGGCTGTTTGCCGACGTTGGTTTCAGAAATAAAATACAAGAAAAACAGGAGCCTTTATATGAAATATGTATGTACAGTTATATCGGTTGCGGACATTGTGACTGCAAGAAAGTTTTACGAAAATTTATTCGGATTAGAGGTCGCTCAGGATTACGGAAGGAATATTGCCTTTACCTGCGGTCTGGCATTACAGCAGGATTTTGACTGGCTTGTAAATATACCAAAGGAAAAGCTGTTAAAGAAATCCAACAATGCGGAAATTGTTTTCGAGGAACAGAATTTTGATGGATTTCTGGATAAACTCGCAAAATATCCTGACATTGAATATCTGGGAGAAGTTGTCCAGCATAGCTGGGGACAGCGTGTCATTAGGTTTTATGACTTAGACGGACATATCATAGAGGTCGGCGAGGATATGAAGATAGTTATTCAGCGTTTTCTGAATTCCGGTATGTCTATGGAAGAAGTATCTGCAAAAATGGATGTATCCGTTGAGGACTTGTCAAAGTTATTGAATGGTTAAACCTTAATAAGAATTCAGTTTAACAGCAGTTATTAAATAAAACAATCTGTGAAGTTAATAAATTACTCAGAAATTTAAGACGCATTGCAAAATAGTAGTGATATCGAATTAAACTTATCTATATGTGGATTGACGTAAAAATAAAATCAATCTAATAATGCCGTTATCAAAAAATGGTGCATAAATGTAAATAATTATGATCTATACGATAAAAAGCATTATGTTACATAGGAGGTACAGAAAAAAATTGATGAATTGTAAAATAAGAAAATGGAAATTGTCAGACGCAAAAGATTTAGCTTCGGTTATATCAAATAAAAAAATACAGGATAATCTTCGGGACGGATTGCCATACCCTTATACGGAGCAGGACGCGACGGATTATATTTCCGCTATGCTTTCGGAAGATGAAAAATGAAACCTTCGCTTTTGCCATTACGATAGACAACAAAGCCATCGGAAGTATTGGAGCTTTTCGGCAGAAAAATATACATAGACATACTGCTGAAATAGGATATTACATTGCAGAGGAATACTGGGGAAAAGGACTTATGACAGAAGCTGTAAAACAAATATGCTCGTATATTTTTGACAAAAGCAACATTGTCCGTATATATGCAGAGCCGTTTTCGTATAATAAAGCTTCATGCCGCGTACTTGAAAAAGCGGGATTTCTATATGAAGGCACATTGAGAAGCAACGCAATAAAGAAACGGAAAAACAATTGATATGTTAATGTATTCACGTTTAAAAACCGATAAATGAAAACAGGTCGGTTTTACAAATTCAGGTATTAATACCGCCTTCAGCTAATGACAAGACAGACGCTATGACTACTAAAGGTACTGTAGAGCCGGCGCGTCTGTAAATTATAAAATCTGTAAATATATATAGGAGAAATAGAAATGTACACTCTTTTACTATTGCTTATTTACATCGCTTTTATAAGTCTTGGTCTTCCGGATTCTCTGCTTGGTTCGGGATGGCCTGCAATACATAACGACTTGAATGTTCCTGTTTCTTTTATGGGGATAGTTTCCATGATAATATCAGGCGGAACAATTATATCAAGTTTATTTTCGGATAAGCTTACAAGGAAGCTCGGTACACGAATAGTAACTGTAATAAGCGTTTTTCTTACGGCAATCGCTCTTTTCGGTTTTTCCATTTCAAATCAATTCTGGAAGATCATTGTGTTGCAATTCCTTATGGACTCGGCGCAGGAGCTATAGACGCGGCGCTCAATAACTATGTTGCTATCTATTATTCATCTAAACATATGAGCTGGCTTCATTGCTTTGGGGGTGGGAACGATTGTCAGCCCTTTTGTTATGAGCTATGCATTAACTAACTCAAGCTGGAACAACGGATACCGCATTGTCGCTTTCATACAGTTCGGTATCGGTCTGCTTCTCCTGGCCACGCTCCCTGCCTGGAAAATCAATAGTGAAAAAATCGAGGTAAATGCAAGCGGTATCGGCTTGATCGGCTCACTGAAAATCAAAGGCGTTCCTTTTCTTTTAATTGGATTTTTCGCCTATTGTGCAGCAGAAGCAACGGCAATGTATTGGTCAAGCACCTATTTTGCAGAGGTGAAAGGAATAGCCACGGAACAGGCGGCTCGGTTTGCTTCTCTTTTTTATATAGGTATAACCGTTGGCAGATTTCTCGGCGGATTTTTTATGAATAAGCTCGGCGACAGAAAAATGATTATTCTCGGTACATTCATTTTATCCTGCGGAATTATTTCATTGCTGATTCCCACAGAAAACCCGTTTGCTTCACTCGCCGGCTTTATTATTATCGGATTAGGCTGCGCGCCGATTTATCCCTGTATTATTCATTCAACTCCGAATAATTTCGGTGCGGAGAATTCCGGAGCAATTATCGGAATTCAAATGGCAAGCGCCTATGTGGGTTCAACATTTATTCCTCCGTTATTCGGTCTTCTCGGCAATTTAATAAGTTTTGCAATACTTCCCATATTTATCTTAATTTTTGTTATTTTAATGATAAGTATGATTGAACTGACATTTAAAATCACCGCAAAAGAAAATAGCATTGAGAAGCTTTAACACACGGTTCTCTGTTTCATTAAAAGACAAAAAGCCGGCGCTTTTGCCTACAGTCTCATATTTATTATTAAAGAAAAGCATAAATACCGTCGAAAATAAAAGCCATTGTTAAAGCATCCCCGTATTCGCATAAATAAATAAGATTGCTAAAAACAACCTCTCTGAATATATATCAGCAGGGTATAAAAGCCTGACGAAGCAGACAAAAAATTGTCTTAATATTATTTGCACAATACAATAGAAAATGTATTTCCGCTGTTGTCTGATTTCAAGTTCATATAACCTCCCTGTTTAACTGTGATTTCCCTTGCAAGATAAAGTCCTATTCCTATTCCCTCAAAATTTCTGCTGTTCATTCCTCTATAAAATCTGGAAAATATTTTATTACGTTCGTTTTCCGGAATAGGCGGATTTTTATCAGTAACCTCAACAGACGCAAACATTCCATAGCTTTTTACGGTTAAATTAATCCCCGATCCACGCCTCGAATATTTAACCGCATTATCCAGAAGATTAAAAACAGCCTCCGCTGTCCAGTTACGGTCATGGGGAAGTATAATATCTTTTTCTTCCATGTAAATAATTTCATTGCAATTTTTCTTTGCCCTTGCATAAATACCTTAACGGATTTCATTACAGTTTCATTCAGGCTTTGATTACGAATGTTTAAATGAATCAGGCCGCCTTCTAATCGTGAAATTTTTATCATATTTTCAGAAAGAAAATTCAATCTATCCACAGACATGCGGATTATTTCAATATATTCATCATGCTTTTCCATACTTAACGATTTATCCTTTAAAAAACCGCTGTACATAATTAGATTTGCAATGGGCGTTTTAAGCTGATGAGATATATCAGAAACCAGGGATTTAATATTTTCCTGTTCCTGAATTGACGTTTTCATTTTTCTTTTTTAAAATTCTGACAAGCTTTATTATTTTGCTTTGCAATTTAGAAATTAACGTATCCTCGTTGTCCGGAAATACCTCCTTTTCTTCTAATTCAGTCAGAATATCCGTAAGTCTGGATAAATCATGAACAATACCGGCTATATATTTATCGTCCAATCTGTGAATACAGAAAATAACCAAGCATAATAAAAGCATTCCGGCTGAGGAGCAAATTAAAGCCTTAAAGCTTTCCGAATAAACGTAAACAAGCGCAGAGCATATTGCAGAAACGATCAAGGAAAATGCAAATATAAACTTGATCCATCCGTTAAAATTTCTTCTATCCATTTCATTCACCGAATGTATAGCCTATTCCGAAAACCGTTATAATATATTCCGGATTTTTAGGATCTGACTCAATTTTCCGCCTTAATCTTCTGATATGTACATTAAGCGTATTTTCATCTACAAAATTTTCATTGCAGTCCCAAATTTTTTCTATTATAGAATTTCGTGTAAGAACCTGCCCCTTGTTTTTTATCAGCAGCTCTAACAGCTTAAATTCGGTGACGGAAAGCTTTATCGGTCTGTTATTCAGCGCCGCCTGCATCCTGTAAAAATCTACAGACAAATTCTTATAGCAAAAAATATCGTTTTGCTTACTGCCTTGACTGCGCCTTAAAACTGCTTTTATACGCTGATTTAAAATTTCCACTGAAAAGGGCTTAGAAATATAATCGTCGCATCCATATTTAAAGCCTTCTATCATATCATTCTCAGTATCATTTGCAGTAAGAAAGATAACGGGTATATCCGAGGTTTTCCTGATATAGCCGCAAAGCTCAAGCCCGCTGCCGTCCGGAAGATTAACGTCAAGAACAACTAAATCATATTTCCGATTGAGTTTATCTTTAGCCTCTGATACTGAATATACGCAGAATGCCTCATACCCATGATTTTCAAGATAAACCTTGATTCCTCCGCAAATTATAACGTCGTCCTCAACTATAAGAATGCTCTGCATATAATTTCACCTCAAATAGATTATAGCATAAAAACTGCGCGCCGTAAAGCGCGCAGTTTTAAATTTTATTCGCCGCTTCTCAGACGTTCCGTAACGCTTTCCTTTGAAAGAGTCCTGTAAACGGCGGCTGGAACGAGCATGCATATTGCCAATATAACTACCGCAATTCCAATCATCAGTTCCCACGGATAATTAAAGACAGCATAGTCCGCAGTTTTCTGAGCCAGTCTTGCCACAGCGTAAACTATAGCGTTTCCTAAGGTCAATATCAAGCCGATTGTAATTGTACCGTAATAAACGCCCTCGAACATAAGCATTTTCCTTATCTGCTTTTTTGTCATACCTACGCTTTCCATAACTGCAAGCTCCTGCCTTCTCGTAAATACTCCGGTCAGCATAACGTTTATGAAGTTTATAACACCGATCAGTATAAGTATAATTGAAATTCCCGCAGTGAGTACGTTCATAGACGTCATGGACGATTTAAAATCCGATATCATTTCAGATTTAACATCAAGGTGCAGAACGGAAGGATTAGTTTTGGTAAGTTCTTTTATTCTCAAAGTCACATAGCTTTCAGCCTTAGGATCACAGTCGGCAATTATATTATCCACCGACAGATTGTCTGAAAGCCTTTCGATAGCGCTGTCGCTTACCAAAATGCATGCCGGCGCTCCTCCCATCTGCCAATAATATCCTATATTTATACCATAATCCTCATTATAAAGCGGGCATGATCCAACTTCTAAAGATATTGATTTGTTGCTTTTCGTGTCAGTCAATGTAATGCTTTTCCCTTTAACCCGGTCTGCCTGTTCCTTTGTTTTTACATAACCCAGAAAACAAATCTCCCCCTTTTCAAAACGGTCGATATCAATTTTCTGAGAAGCCTTTTTATTATATAGCTCCATCATATTCCGGTCAACCGCAATAACAGGCGCAGCATACGGGTTTTCATTATAATACGAAATCATATCCTGAATCTCGTTCTTATCCTCGGCAGTATTTTCAATAAACGGCATAAATAATTCTTCGTCAAACTTTATATTTGCGTCAACAGAATGGTTTACCATTACCCTTTCCACTCCGTCAATCTTTCTTATATCTTCCGCAAGCTTATTCGCGGCTTCAACAAAGATTTTTTCCTGTTCATCGCTGTTTTCGCTGCCGCCTGAGTTAGTATATACAGTATAATCGTTAGGAAGATAAAAATTAACGTAATTCTCAAGCTTCATGCTGCCGATAAAAGCATTAGTGGAAAGAAACGCCATCGTTCCCATAAAAAGAGAAGCAAATACAAGCGAGGCTCTTTTCTTTTCCCTAAATACGTTCCTATATGCCATTTTATAAAGCTTGCCGCCGTCTGTTGATTTTTTCGGCTTGATTTTTTCCGAATTCTGACCGTTATATTTCAAGGCTTCTACCGGAGAAACCCTGCCGGCCAGTCTTGAAGGCTTTCGACAGCTTAAGGCAACGGTTATTATACCGAATAAAACAGTACCGATATATATAAACGGATTAAAGCTTATGTCTGTAGGCATAGCCCCGCTTCTGCCGCTGCCAAACATCTCCAGTGCATAAGGCACTACAGCAAATGAAATGACCGTACCCAGCGCTATTCCTATAGGAATACCGAAAACAGATAACCTCAAAGCCTGATTTTTAACAATTTTCCTTATTTGTTTAGGAGAAGTACCGATAGTTTTAAGCATGCCGTAAAAGCGTATATCCTTTGTTACCGATATATACATAACGTTATAGATAAGCAGATAACCGCTGAGTATAATAATCAAGCCTATCATACCTATAATTACGGCCATAACTATGAAATTCGATCCGTTTTCATCCTGAACATCATAACTGCTTATTATTTCCTGACCTTTTTCAAGAGTAAGCTTTTCCGAAAGCTCGTCCAGTAATTTTGCCTGTGAACCGGTTTTAGACGACATTGATAAAGTTCCGTTACCTTCAACCGTCAATCCCAGACTATCTGTATAAGCTTTGGAGACGAATCCCTGAAATCCTCCGGCCGTAAAGCTGTAATCTGTAAAATAGCCGGACAGGCTGAAGACTTTTTCATTTCCTCCGACAGTTACCGCTATATCCATACCTATCTCCGGTTTTTTTAAAATCTAATGCGTCCAGAGCAGCTCTTGAAAGCATAATTTCACTTTCTCCGGAAGGATAGGATCCCTTAATATCACTGACGGCCGGCGAGAAATTTTCATCGAATTCAGTTTTATTATAATAATCCAGCGCTATTACCGTTTCAGAATTCTTTTTGCTTTGCGCTGTTCCCGTATTGATTTTTATACCGGCTGCGTTCAGGTGTATGCATTCTCCAGCCTTTAAAATTTGATCCTCTGTAGGGTTGTCAAGATAAATAGTTGATTTTGTACCCTGCTCTCTCAGCATCATTATATTCATGTTTTTTCCAAGACTGAAGCCTATACTGAATACCGTTGTAAACATGAAGGTAGTAAGTATAATGGCTAATACCGCAAACATATTGCGAATCCGGTTTTGCTTTAACGAACGACGGCTAATGCGTTTTACAGCTTCCTGATTATTGTTTTTAAGCATTTTTATCACCCCAATTCCACTTTTCCGTCCTCAATGCGTATCATACGGTCAGCCATAAGGGCGATTTCCTCATTATGCGTTATCATAACTATTGTCTGATTAAATTCCCTGCTCGTAACCTTAAGAAGCGATATAACGTCCATGCCTGTTTTACTGTCAAGATTACCGGTCGGCTCATCTGCAAGTATTATCGCTGGCTTCGATGAAAGAGCGCGGGCTATTGCAACTCTCTGCTGCTGCCCGCCTGAAAGCTGGTTTGGCATTGCCTTGAGCTTCTTATCAAGTCCGAGAGTTTTTATTATCGTATCAACATAATTTTTATCAATCTCCGAGCCGTCAAGCTCAATAGGCAATACAATATTTTCATATACATTCAGAACCGGTACAAGATTGTAGTTTTGAAATACAAAACCTATATTTCTTCTTCTGAATATTGTAAGCTCCTCGTCGTTCATTTTAAATATTTTTTTACCTGAAACCTCAACATTACCCGAAGTAGGTCTGTCAAGACCTCCCAGCATATTTAAAAGCGTTGATTTGCCGCTGCCGGAGGTTCCTATAATAGAAACAAATTCACCGTCCTCAATATTTACAGATACATTATCAAGCGCCTTTACCTCGCTTTCCCCTGTCCCATATATCTTGCAAAGCTTTTCTGCGGTCAGAATACTCATTATAATAAATCTCCTTTCCTTTGATGCTTTTATTATATCATGTACTTCTTACATTCTTATTACGTTTTTTCTGAAAATTTCATTAAATAATAAGATAAGCAGCAAAAAAATAAACCGCCGTATATAGCGGCAGCTTATTTGATTATTTATCTTAAAGTTTTCCTATATTCAAGGGGCGTACAGCCCATCGTCTTTTTAAATATCCTGTTAAAGTTTGAAATATTATTAAAACCGCTTTTAAACGCCGCCTCGGAAGCTGTCATATCAGTATCTGCAAGCATTTCACATACTGATTTTATCCTTAGTCGATTAATATATTCTATTGCGCCCATACCCGCCGCGTGCTTAAACTTGCTCATGAAACAGCTTTTACTCAAATGCGCTATATCCGCGAGCTGTTCAATTGTTATATTTTCGTTAAAACTCTCCCTTATATATTCAAGAACACGACGTATGCTATCATTTCCGACAATATTTCTTTTACATAAATGATGAGTACATTCATTTTCAATTAATAACCAAAACAATTTCAATAGCTCGCTCTTCAATATAAGGTCAGATTTTGTATTATTTTCTACGGAACAGGAAATAATACATGATAAAGATTTCCTGATTTTATTATAGCCCGGATAAGCTATAGATATCGGCAAATCAATTTCATCATATCCCAATATTAATGGACGTATAAGCTCAGAGCCGCTTCTATCGTCTAAGCTTCCCAGCATACTTTGATTAAAAACAACAGTATCATAAATCAGCTTACTATCATTAGGATATATGGAATGAATCATATTAGGACGTATTATAATTATATCGCCGGGTTTAGCTTTTATCAGACTGGTTCCGCATTTAAAGTCACCGGTACCGCTTATTATAATATTTATTTCAAATTCAGAATGCCAATGTAACGGAACATACAAAAAGTAATCCGGTATAATGCATTTATAATAGCTATACGGAACAAGAATTGAACTATGCCGTCTTTTTTCTTCAATGGATTCCATCTTATTAATCTCCCGAAATATTATAGTATCATAATTCGATACTATAACAGTAGAACTTAAGCTTAATAAGTAGTATTATATCATATATAAGCAAAACGGTCAATACATATTCATAAATCAAAAAGGAGTGCGTTTATATGTCAAAATGGCTTGATAATGCAATATTTTATGAAATTTACCCTCAATCCTTCAAGGATTCTAATGCAGACGGAATCGGCGACTTTCAAGGAATTATAGAAAAACTGGATTACATCAATGAACTTGGCTGTAACGCCTATGGATTAATCCGTGCTTTGAATCACCTTTCGGAGACGCCGGCTACGACGTGTCAGATTATTGCTCTGCAGCCCCCAGATACGGAACTAACGAGGATCTAAAGCGGATCTTTACCGAAGCTCATAAACGCAATATGCATGTTCTTCTGGATCTTGTTCCCGGTCATACGTCAGTAGAGCATAAATGGTTCAAGGAATCAATGAAAGCCAAGCGCAACGAATACAGCGATCGCTATATATGGACAGACAGTATATGGGAAGAGCCTGAAGGAATGGGTTGTATACGAGGAATATCTGACAGAGACGGTTCCTGTGTTGTTAATTTCTTTTCTCATCAGCCGGCGCTTAATTACGGATTCTACAAAATAGACCGCCCGTGGCAGCAGTCTATGGACGATAAAGGTCCGCGCAATACCCTTGAGGCAATGAAAGACGTAATGCGTTTTTGGCTTAATATGGGGTGCGACGGATTCCGTGTGGATATGGCCGGATCATTGGTAAAAAATGATGAGGAGGGTAAGGGAACGATAAAGCTCTGGCAAAATGTAAGAGAATTCCTTGACCGTGAATTTCCAGACGCAGCAATGGTTTCCGAATGGGGCGAGCCTGATAAATCCCTGCTGGGCGGTTTTCATATGGATTTTCTGCTCCATTTTGGACCGTCACATTATAATGATTTATTCAGATGTGATGAGCCATACTTTTCAATAAGGGGAAAAGGCGATATATCAGAATTTGTAAATAAATATAAAGAAAGCTATGAAAAATCTCAAAGAAAAGGTCTGATTTGCATTCCGTCGGGAAATCACGATATGGACAGGCTTGCAAAACGTCTGAATGAAAATGAATTAAAAATAGCATTTGCCTTTTTATTATCTATGCCGGGAGCCCCGTTTATTTATTACGGCGATGAAATCGGCATGAAATATATTGATAATCTGGAATCTGTTGAAGGAGGATACGACAGAACAGGTTCGCGCTCCCCTATGCAGTGGGATAATTCTACTAATGCCGGATTCAGTTGCGCGCCGTCGGAGAAGCTTTATATTCCCGTTGATATATCAAAAGAGCGTCCTACAGTTGAACAACAGAAAGCAGACGATAATTCGTTATATAATGAAATTAAAAAACTCATTAAAATCAGGAAGTCATATAAATCTCTGCAAAGCAAGGGTGAAGTAGAATTTATTTGTGCTGAGAAACATAAATATCCGTTTGCATATATAAGGAGCTTTGAAAATGAAAAAATTCTTGTTATTTTCAATCCCTCCAATAATAAACAAGATTTTAATTGTAACTTAACTCTCAAAAATACCGTTTATTACTTTGGAGAAGAAATAACAAGCGACAACGGAACAATATCTGTTCCGGGGACATCAGCAGGATTTTATTTAATTTAAAAATATTCTGAAAAAAGGATTGCTAATGAATAGGCAATCCTTTTTATTAATTATGATGGTGCGCTGAACTTCAAACGGATTGCGTTGACGATCTGCTTGTTAAAATCGTCCACGCAAGGACAGTAAAAGTAAAAATACGATAAGTTCGGTGAAAATGGAAAAATCATTTTTTTGAACATATGGACGGGTTTGTCAATTGTTGCACAATAAATAAAACGCCTCAATTGAGGCGTTTTTAAATAAATATTTATTCTTTCGTTTCTGCTTCCTCTGATTCAGCCGCAAGCTCAATATCATCAAAATCAAATTCGAGACATGAACCGCAGTTGGGACAATCAATTGAGCCTTCTTCGAGCATATACTCGTCCAGAATCACAGTATCTCCGCATTCAGGACAGCAAACCTCATAAAGCTCATCATTATCAAAGTCATAATCTTCGTCTTCATCTTCGCAGTCACATTCGCAATCGCAGCCGCAGTCGTCAAAGTCATACAGATCTTCTTCAACCTCGCCTAAATCCGAATCCAGAATATCACAAAGCTCAGAAAGCTCGTCTACCTGCGCCTGAAGATCGTCAACACAGTTGACCATTTCCTGCATAACCTCTGTCATTTTCATAAGAGCCTTACCCTCTTTTGTAGTGGTATCAATTTCCATACCGTCAAGCAAGCCCTTTAAATATGACATTTTTTCAGTAAGCTTCATAAGAATCTCCTTTCACAGCTCAAAATAACCTGCCGCATTTTAGGCGGCGGCACGCCGATTTTAATAAAATTATGCTCTTTCCATGTATTCGCCCGTTCTTGTATCGATGCGAACTCTATCTCCTTCATTAATGAAAAGCGGAACTCTTATCTCCGCACCTGTTTCAAGAGTTGCAGGCTTTGTAGCGTTTGTAGCAGTATCACCCTTTATTCCGGGCTCTGTTTCAGTAATCTCAAGCTCTACAAACGTCGGAGGCTCAACAGCAAATACGTTACCCTTGTAGGAGCAGATCTTACAGATCATTTCTTCCTTGACAAACTTAAAATTATCTCCAAGTACATCCTCGCCGATCGGAACCTGCTCATAAGTTTCGGTATCCATAAAATAATAAAGCTGACCGTCGTTATAGGAATACTGCATGTCCTTTCTTTCAATGAAAGCCGTCGGATATTTATCTGTCGGATTAAATGAACGCTCGACAACAGCGCCTGTGATAACATTTTTAAATTTGGTTCTTACGAAAGCGGCGCCCTTGCCGGGTTTTACATGCTGAAATTCTATAACCTGAACAACGTTTCCGTCTAATTCAAATGTAACGCCATTTCTGAATTCGCCTGCTGAAATCATATAACTCTCCATTCACCGCTTAATAGCTAAAAAGCGGTTACCGTCCTTGCGGCTGACGGTACGCCGAAATTTAAGAAATAAGCAGCAAAAATTGTCTATTAATAAACAATATGCCAAAAAAGCTTATAATAATAACTTACAATTTATTGTACTACAAATTTCATTTTTTTGCAATACCCTTTTATAAAATTATCATTTTTTAGGGCATTTTGTTAAATTTTCACATGACTTTTCAGTTACAACAACGAAATCCTCTATTCTGACTCCAAATTCACCCGGCAAATAAATTCCCGGTTCAATCGTTACTATCATATTTTCCGACAATAAATCCTCAGATTTAGACGAAGCAGCCGGATGCTCGTGTATTTCCATACCAACCCCGTGACCGAGCGAATGACCGAAACATTCTCCAAAGCCTGCGTCCTCTATAAACCTTCTTGCCGAAAGATCGAGTTCCGATCCGGTAATTCCAGCTCTTACAGTCGCAAGAGCTTTAAGCTGCGCTTCATAAACCACGTCGTAAACCCTGACCATCTTTTCAGACGGTTCACCTACGCACACTGTTCTTGTCATATCGCTGTGGTATCCGTCATAGACCGCTCCGAAATCCATAAGAACAAAATTACCGTTTTTCACTGCTGTTTCTGACGGTACGCCGTGAGGCATGGACGTATTGCTTCCGCATAACGCTATAGTTTCAAAGGACAGGGCTTCCGCGCCGTTTTTCAGCATTTGACCGTCAAGAGCCAGAGAAATTTCACGCTCTGTTACGCCCGGCTTTATAAAATTAAGAATTTCGTCAAAAGCCTTTTCCGCAATTTTCTGCGCACTCTTGATTTTCTCAATCTCGTCTGAACTTTTAACCGATCTCATTACAGTTATATTATCGCTCAATTCATTATCTTTTATAAAATCAAATTCAGGAAATTTTTTCTCATAAAAAGCTATCTGGCTTAAAGTCATATCTGCGGCCTCTACGGCTATACTGTGAGCGTTATGCTTTTTCATAAGCTGCGTTATCTGTTCCTTAAGATTTTCCTGTTCAATCACTCTACAGCATTTAACCGTATTTCTTGCCTTTTCAACATACCTGAAATCAATCAGCAGATAGGCGCAGTCCTGAAAATCAAAATAATTCCCGCCGATGATTTCATACCGGTAAAATACCGGCGGCTTGTATCCGATGTTATCATCGCACAGTCTGCGTTATCAGGCAAGCTTAGCATTTCGATCCTATTCAATCTTTTACGCCTCCTGAGAATACTTTACAAGCGCGTCCATTGCCATAAGATAACTTCCGAAACCGAATCCTGATACGCTTCCCTTGCATACGGGAGCTATCACTGAATTCTTTCTGAATTCGTCCCTGGCAAACACGTTGCTTATATGTACTTCAATAACCGGTATATTTATCGCCGATATAGCGTCGCGGATAGCATAGCTGTAATGGGTATATGCTCCGGCGTTCAGAACAACTCCGTCATATGACCGTGCCGAATGAAGTCTGTCTATGATCGCGCCCTCGTGATTTGATTGAAATATTTCACATTTGACATTCAGCTCGTCCGCCTTATCCATAACGGCGGCGCTTAGCTCAGAATATCCGTCGGTCCCGTAAATTCCCGGCTCTCTTTCACCGAGAAGATTAAGATTCGGACCGTTTATAACAAGTATCTTTTTCATTGTCATTATCCTTTCTGATTAAAACCCGTATAGCATTGTTTCATAGTCAATGCGTCCTCTGCCTGAGTTCCGGCGCTTTCGCAGATAAATACCGGAGAAAGATTTTTCCTTGAAATAATTTCCATCAATGGTTCAAAATCCGGTCCATATTCCTTATCCTCAAACGTCAAATGCTTTTTTTCTCCTCCGGGGTTTGTATACATAATTTTAGAAAAGTGACTATGAAACATCTTAAGCCTGTCCTCACCTATGGCGTCGGCAACCTTGACAATCATAGCTTCATAATCTGAGGCTGTTTTAATTCCGCCGAAGGTTCTAGCGTTCAGGTGCCCGAAATCTATGCAGGGAATAAAAGTTTCGTCCAGTTTACAAAGCTCTAATACTTCCTCAAGCGTTCCAAGCTGGTTTACCTTTCCCATTGTTTCGGGACAAAAGTGTATAGCCTCAAAGCCCTGTTCAACAGCCTGTTTTCTTGCTTTAATTAGCGTTTCCTTAGCAAGCTCAAGCGCTTCCTCACGACTTATTTTTGAACACGAACCGCTGTGAATTACTATTCTGTCCGCACCCATACGCATTGCCGCGTCGCAGCTTTGTAATATGTATTTTATACTGTTTTCACGTTTTTCTTCCTCAACTGAAGAAAGAGATATAAAATACGGAGCATGAATAGAAAGTCCAATACCGTTTCGCTCCGCTGCTGAACGAACAGTCTGCGCCGTCTTATCGCTCACCCTTACTCCGCGCCCGCACTGATATTCATACCAGTCAAGCCCAAGTTCCTTAAGATATGACGGAGCGTCCGCAGTTGATTTATATTTAGCGGAAAAGCTGTCCGAGTTTCCCGCAGGTCCGAATTTAGCTGACATAATAACTATTTTTCCTCCATTTTTAATTTATAGTAAGTCTGTATTATTTATTTTGAAGCTTCGGCAGAAACGGTTTTTCAGCCCATCTTTTAAGCTTGAAAAATCTTGTTTTCTCATGCTCAATAGGGAAAACAAAAATTCCTCTGATATTTTTAAGATTTGCCCCAAGCATATCCGTAAAAATCTGGTCGCCTACAACCGCAAGCTGTGAAAAGGGTATCCCCAATTTCACCTGAGCCCGGTTGAAGCCGCTTGATAACGGTTTTTTTCCCTCGCTTATAAAATTAAGCCCCAGCATGTCCGCAAAAGGCTTTACTCTTTCCGGATGATTGTTGGATACTATAATTAACTTTATACCGAAGCTTTTCATTTCCTTCAGCCACTCCTCGACGCCTTTACCGGGAACAGGATTATCATGGGTTGTAAGAGTATTGTCAAGATCAAGTAAAAGTCCTTTTATATTATTTTTAAAAAGAAATTCAGGCGTAATATCGTTCACGCGCCTGAAAGCAAAATCCGCTTTAAAAAGCATATCTTCTGTTCCTTTCGCCTAAGGATAGCCGTTTAAACGGCTATCCCCTGATATAATTATACACAAAAGTCATGTCGAATTTAAGAAAATAAATAAGTACGGTAAAAACAAAAAAGCGAGCTTTCGCCCGCTTTTTTCTCTTTGCACCAAGATTGCAACGCAATCGTTAATACTGATCAATATTTACGCTTACGAGCTGCCTCAGACTTCTTCTTACGTTTAACTGAAGGCTTTTCGTAATGTTCTCTTTTACGAACTTCAGCAATAACGCCGTCCTTAGCACAGGATCTCTTAAAACGCTTAAGAGCCGTGTCTAATGATTCGTTCTTACCAACGCGAACTTCTGCCACTGTTTTCCCTCCCTTTGCCTCAAAGACAGAGGTTTTTAGATGCAAACTTCTCTGCTTCTAAATATATACTAATCATTCCGCAGAAACAGCGGAAATGTCAGCTTTTCAAACCTTGTTTTGCTGCAACAGCAGATTTACTTGTAACTTATTATTCATTTTATCATAAATTGCTATTATTGTCAAGCTTTTATTTATGGAAAGTTAAAATTTGTTACTTTACAACAAAATTTATAAGTTTATTTGGTACATATATCTGTTTAATAATTGATTTACCGTCAACCGACTCCCGAATCCTTTCGTCTTTCAGCGCATCTGATAAAACAGCTTCTTTATCTCCGTCCTTGACAACATTCATCTTAGCCTTAATCCTGCCGTTGACCTGCAAAACTATCTCTACCGTATCCTCAACGCAAAGCTTTTCATCATATTCCGGCCACGGCTGTTCGTTCAGAATTTCTCCGAAACTATTAAGATACATTTCCTCAGTAATGTGAGGAGCAAACGGATTCAGCAGTAAAAGAAGTGTTTTCAGTTCAGCGCGGTTAATCTTACCGGTTGAATTTATATCGTTAAGCAAAGCCATCATTGCGGCAATTGCCGTATTGAACTTCAGACTTTCAATATCTTCAGTTACCTTTTTAATTGTCTTATGGAATGCGGATACAAGCTCTTTTCTGAATTCATCGCCTTCGATAAGACACTCCTGAAGCGCCCACACTCTGTCGAGGAATCTCTTACAGCCTTTAATGCTTGACGGGCTCCACGGAGCTGTTTTCTCAAAATCTCCGATAAACATTTCATAAAGCCGAAGCGTATCGGCTCCGTATTCCTTGACAACATCGTCGGGATTAATGACGTTGCCTCTTGATTTGGACATTTTCTGTCCGTCCTCGCCCAATATCATACCATGCGAGGTACGCTTCATATATGGTTCCTTTGTAGTTGTTACGCCTATATCATATAAGAACTTATGCCAGAATCTTGAATAAAGCAAATGCAGCGTAGTATGCTCCATACCGCCGTTATACCAATCCACAGGCATCCAGTAGTCAAGAGCCTCCTTAGAAGCAAGACGTTCTTTATTTTTAGGATCACAGTACCTGAGATAATACCATGATGAACCCGCCCACTGAGGCATTGTATCAGTTTCCCTCTTTGCAGGTCCGCCGCAGTGAGGACAAGTAGTATTTATAAAGCTTTCAAGAGTTGAAAGCGGACTTTCACCATTGTCCGTAGGCATATAGCTGCCTACATCAGGCAGAGTTAAAGGAAGCTGATCCTCCGGAATCGCCACCCATCCGCATTTTTCACAATGAACTACCGGAATAGGCTCGCCCCAATAACGCTGACGTGAGAATACCCAGTCACGCAGCTTATAATTAACCTTTGAATGACCTTTGCCGTTTTCCTCAAGCCATTCCTTTATTTTTACTTTAGCCTCCTCCACGGTAAGACCGTCAAGAAAACCGCTGTTTGTCATAATTCCCGTTGCACAATCGGTAAACGCTTCCTTTTCAATATCACCGCCCTTGACAACTTCAATAATAGGAAGACCGAAAACCTTTGCAAACTCATAATCTCGGGTATCATGCGCGGGAACAGCCATAATTGCTCCTGTTCCATAAGTCATAAGAACATAATCTGAAATAAATATAGGAATTTCCTTACCGTTTACCGGATTAACGCCCTTTACTCCTTTAAGCTCAACTCCGGTTTTGTCCTTGTTCATTTCCGTTCTGTCAAAATCTGATTTTTTAGCAGCTTTTTCCTGATAAGCTTTAATTTCTTCTATATTTTCAAGCCTGTCCGCCCATTTTTCTATATAAGGATGTTCGGGAGCAATAACCATATATGTAGCGCCGAAAAGCGTATCAGGTCTTGTCGTATAAACAGTCAATATATCGCCGGCAGTTGATCCGAAATTAACCTCGGCTCCGGTAGAACGTCCTATCCAGTTTATCTGTGTTGATTTTATTCTGTCAAGATAATTCACCTCTGACAGATCGTCCAGCAGGCGCTGAGCATACTCGGTAATTTTAAGCATCCACTGCGACTTTACTTTTCTGATTACTTCTCCGCCGCATCGTTCACAGCATCCGCCTACGACCTCCTCGTTGGCAAGAACAACCTTGCATGAGGTACACCAGTTTACAGCCATTTCCTTTTTATAGGCAAGCCCCTTTTTAAACATCTCTAAAAATATCCACTGAGTCCATCTGTAATATTCGGGATCGGTGGTATCAACTTCTCTTTCCCAGTCGAATGAAAGTCCCAGCATTTTAAGCTGATCCTTGAAATGAGCAATGTTTTTCTTTGTTACCACAGCCGGATGTATCTTATTCTTTATGGCGTAGTTTTCAGTCGGCAGACCAAAGGCGTCCCAGCCATAGGAAAGAGGACGTTATATCCCTCAAGACGTCTTTTCTTGAAACTATATCCATAGCCGTATAAGGGCGCGGATGACCTATATGAAGTCCCTGACCTGATGGATAGGGGAATTCTACAAGCGCATAAAACTTGGGTTTAGAATAATCGGTTCCCGCCCTGAAGGTATTATGCTCGTCCCAATACTGCTGCCATTTTTTCTCAATGGCGGTAAAGTTATATTTTTCACTCATTTATATCATTCCTCTTCTTATAGTAGTATCAAACCTATGCAAGAAAAAGCGGCGGCTATTTTCCGTTGCCGCTGAAAAAACCGGACCATTTATTAGTGAAGTGTTTTTTTACATTTGAGCTGAAGCAGATGATAACGGCGCATATCGTATCAACTATACCCTCGATCAGATAAAGCCAGTTGTCACTGAAATTCGTTATATTATTTTTTAGATTTTTTAAAACAATTAAAAGCACAACAACCGCAATAATGTAATTCACATACATAAGACCTGTATAAAGCAGGACGGCTTCCGCGGCAGCTATAATAACGTCTAAAACCGAGCCTCCTAAAATCAGGTTCAGAACCGACTTTGCAATAAAATAAACACCTACAATAAGAGCAATACTTCTGCCCTGCCGGTTATTTGTCTTCAATCTGATCACCCTCCGTCAGAAATCTCTCAATATCAATTTTTTCTCCGTCAGCCCACAGTCTCTCAAGCTGATAGTAATCTCTTGTTTCCTTATAGAAAACATGCACAACTATATCCCCGTAATCAAGAATAACCCAGCTTGAACCGTTATAGCCTTCTGTTCTGTTAGGCTCTACACCGTTCTGAGAAAGCTGATATTCAACTTCCTCGGCAAGCGTTTTGGTATGAGTTGTACTCGTACCGTTTGCTATAACAAAATAATCCGCCAAAATCGTCAGATCAGTAATCTTTATAGCCTTGATACTCTCCGCCTTTTTATTATCAAGAGTTTTTATGATTGTTCTAAGCATTTCATCCTGAGTCATATATTCTCTCCTTTTTAATTAATAGCCGTAATTATCATAGCTGTCATAATTATCGTATCCGTCATTATATACATCGTCGCTGCCGTATACCGACTCGGTAATCGGCTCGGTGGTTTTCTTGCTTTCACCCGGAGTAGCGCCGTCGGCTATTTCCTGCAAGGTATCCTGATTTTCATCATAAATATCCGTATTGTAATAATCCGATTCAATAAGCTCGGTAATCGAAAGCGAATCATAGGAAAGCTCGGGCTGATACGGTCTGAAATATTCATTAATCACATCTATGGTCGCGTTTTTATGAATCGACCATACTGAATAATCTCCGTAATACGTCGCCTCTCCCGGAACCATGTGAACCGTTACATCATCAAGATCAATGCTGCTCCCGAAATCCGAAAGTATGCTCATTTCCTGGAGCGTCAGGTCAGTTCCGATATATCCTTTATTATACACCTCAGTCAGAAATTTAGTCAATTGGATAGGACCTAAATCCAGCGCCTTTTCCATTGCCGCTGCAAGAAATATTCTCTGAGCCTTAACTCGTCCTATATCTCCCTCGTTATAGCCCTTTCTGGCACGAACGAAAAGCTCCGCCTGCTCGCCGTTTAAAACCTGTTCACCAGGATACAGCACCTTATCGTATGAATATATTACCTGCTCCGGTAAATTTATGGGAATACCGCCTATAATATCGACCATATCAACAATATCGTCGCATCCGGTGGTTATATACCTGTCTATCGGTATTCCGAACGTATCTCTTACAGCGTCAACCACTCTCTGGATAGGTATAAGATTTTCGTCTCCGAGGGTATAAACACTGTTTATCTTGCCGGTTTCACTGTTAGTGAAATCCGGAACGAAACTGTCGCGCGGTATCTGTAGTATATTGATTTTGTCGTTTATTATATCAAAATGGAAAAGCATGATAACGTCTGAATTAGAGCGTGTTTCGTCGAATCCAAGACACAAAACCGTAAACTGTCCTTCTATTATCTGGTCGTTTGTAAAATCTCTCTTATCGTCTATTTCTCCCGCGTTACTATTAAGTTCATAGCTGTTTGTATCTTTTGAAAGCTCTCCCTCGACGCCTACCATAGGCCTACGTGATTTTACCCAATTAATTATTGAAATATATTCGGTGTATGTACCGCCGCTTTTGTCAGTCTTTGAAACTGCGATAATCGGTATATTCAACACCATAACGGCTATAATGATTATTCCGACGATAATTGAAACAGCAATAATAATTTTTTCCTGAACAGAGGATTTTCTTTTCTTTTCCCAGAAACCTTTG
>ENA-OQCO01000198-OQCO01000198.1-human-gut-metagenome-genome-assembly--contig:-NODE-198-length-35379-cov-3.436316_pt1 | contig 35379 bp, 41 predicted proteins | sample MGYA00242500_ERZ504582 | MGnify/ENA primary metagenome ERZ504582 (study PRJEB26092, sample SAMD00036346) | human gut metagenome | host: Homo sapiens | study: EMG produced TPA metagenomics assembly of... | reverse complement strand
ATATCCTCCTTTTCCATTTATGTAGTCCATTACTACCTTCTTCTTGAATTCATAACTGTATTTTGACATAAAAATACCGACCTCCAAAGTTAGATTTTTTAGGTCTAACTTTTGGGGGTCGGGTCATCATTTGGACTGCTCTTTTTGTATGCTTATAAATATCTGTTGACAAATACGAATAAATTGATATAATAGTATTAGTTAATTAGACAATTAACTAAATAACTAATAAATCAACAGGAGTGATTTTATGGGAGATGTGTGGAAAGCACTGGCTGATCCCACAAGGCGGAAAATTCTTGAATTGCTTAAAAATAAAAGCCTTAACGCAGGGGAGATTGCCGCTGAATTTAATATGACCAAACCATCAATAAGTAATCATCTCAGTATTTTAAAGCAAGCTGACCTTGTGGATTCAGAAAAAATAGGTCAAAATGTAATTTATTCGTTGAAAACAAGCGTATTGGAAGATATGTTAAAAATGTTGTGCGATTTAACAGGCAGAGAGGATAAATAATATGAAAAAATATATTTTATTAATTATATCATTGATTAATATTGCTGTAACAGGTGTTTTTATTGCTTTTAATCCAAATGAAGAGTTGCCCTCACATTATAATGTTAATGGGATTGCAGATGCCTATTCATCAAAATGGATGCTTTTATTTATTCCGAGTATTCTTGTATTGTTTTCAATTATATATGCGATTTACGCAAAGATTAAAGAAAATGATGAAAACTATAAGTCGTACCGAAAATATGCCGTAAGATGTATAGTATCAATTTTTGCTTTTTGTTTTATTTTTTGGATGCTGATTGCACTGATATTGCAAAATAAAGTAAATATAGATAATCTGTTTTTACCGTTAATTTGTATTTTTATGGGCTGTATGTTTGTTTATTTATTCAATTTAATGCCTAAAATAAAGCAAAATTCTTTGCTTGGCATACGAACAAACGCCACATTGAGCAGTAAATCCGTTTGGAAAAAAGTACATCGCTTTGCAGCTTATTTTGGAGTGATTTGTGGAATTGCAGTAATAATATTAGGCATAATTTCGTTATTCATAATAAATATAAGTAATGTATTGTTCTTTATATCAATTATTATAGTATTGGTAAGCGCAATAGTTCCTGCAATATACGGAGAAATAATATATTCAAAGGAAAGAACATCAAATAATTACATAGAATAAACATTATAAAATCCCGATAAGGCAAAAAATTCACCTTATCGGGATTTTTACAATTTACAAGACAGTTGCAGAGCTAAACGCTCATTTTTTCTCGTATGAGGGCAAGAATTTTGCGTTCTCTGCGGCTGATCTGCACCTGCGTCATTGCAAGGCAGTCGGCGGTTTGTGATTGGGTTTTATTCTGAAAATAGCGCAGATGTATAATCTGTCTGTCACGCTCATCAAGTTCGGCAATTGCATCATTAAGGCTCAACCGTTCGGTGATTTCTTCTTGCGAATCGCTTACGGGTATGTCTATTCGGGAATTTCCCTCATCATCATAATCGGCATTAAGGGATAGGGGAGAAGAGCCGGCAGAAAGCGCCTCGCAAATCTTATCTTCACTTACATTCAAAGCCTGCGAAAGCTCGGTAACGCTCATTTCTCTGCCGTTGCTTTTTTCGTACTCGGTATTAAGTCTGCAAATTTTCATTGAAAGTTCCTTAAGAGTGCGACTAACCCGTACAGAACCTCCGTCACGAAATATACGCTTGATTTCTCCCAATATAATCGGTACGGCATAGGTAGAGAATTTTAGTCCACGGCTTTCGTCAAAACGCTCTACGGCTTTTGCAAGTCCCAAACAACCTGCCGAAAACAGTTCTTCGTATTCCACTCCTTTGCCTGTAAAATGCTTACAGCAGGAATGGACAAGTCCCATATGCTTTTGTGCGAGAGAGTTTTTATCCCCGATAATATCACCACGGCTTTCCGACATACCGTTTAACGACCTCTTGAAAGGAATCTGCCCGATGAAATGACTTTTTCAAGCGTAACGGCAGTGCCTTTGCCGACAGTGGATTTGACTTTTACTTTGTCGCAAAAGCTCTGCATAACCGCAAAGCCAAGACCTGCTCTGTCTTCTTCGGGAGCGGTGGTAAAGAGCGGTTCCATTGCCTTTTCAATGTCTGCAATGCCGCAGCCTTTGTCACGAATTTTTATTACTACTTTGTTGTTTTCGTAAATTTTTCCGTTTATGTAGACAGTTCCGCTTTCTCTGCGGTAGCCATGCACAATGCAATTTGTTACAGCCTCGGAAACTGCGGTTTTTATGTCTGAAAGTTCGGCAACGGTTGGATCAAGACCGATGACGAATGCAGAAACCGCACTTCGGGCAAAAGCCTCGTTACTGCTTTTTGACGGAAAGCTAAGGCTCATTTCGTTTATTAAATTCATCTCAGCACCCCCAATCCCTCAAGCCCGGAAAGAGCAAACAGCCTGTACATATTTTCGGGTATGTTAATTACCCTGACAGAACCTCCGAGCAATTTCATCTGGCGGTATCTTCCGAGTACAAGACCGATTCCTGAGCTGTCCATAAACGATACCCCGGAAAAGTCAAGGTTTAACAGCTTTGGCTTAATTGATTCACAGATTCCGTCAAGCTTTGTGCGTATTCTTGCGGCAGAGTCATGGTCAAGTTCACCCTCAATGAACGCTGTCAGCACATTGTTTTCAAATTTTGTTTTGAGCATTTTAAACATCCTTTTTACTGAAAATTCAGCTCGCTATTTTGCCTTATAAAGGCAAATAAAAACTCCATAACTATATAATAATAGATATGGAGTGAAAATTTTGTTTTATTATGTTGCAGATAAAATTATTTGTTAAGTGAGGTCAGATAATTATAAAAATCCTCAAACTTCCGTTTTTGTATGATGAATAATCCTTATCATTACGGTTTATAATGCAGTCGGTAATTAAGAATGTGTCAAAACCGAGTTCGGCGGAGCACAAATCTTCGTCAACATCATTGCCGACCATAAGGCTTTCTTTTGGAGAAATGGCGCATTTTTCGCATAAATCTTTAAAATACAGAAGATTGGGTTTACAGCTTGACGAGTTGTCATAAACGGTAATATATTCAAAATCTTCGGGATTAAGTCCTGCCCATTCAAGCCTTTTATATGTAGCCGGCTTAGGGAAAATCGGGTTTGTTGCGGCAATTACTTTGTATCCGTTTTCTTTTGCAAAATCAACACATTTTTTTGCATAAGGATTAACGAAGGTTGCGGTCTTTGCGGCGACAAATTCATTATTATAATAATCGGTAAACATATCTTCGTATTTAATAAGGTCAACGCCGCTTACTTTTGCGGCGGCTTTCCAAAACACATCTCTGTTAAGTGCGGAACCGTCGTTTTTAGCCATTGCGCCAAGCCCTGCCATAATAGAATCGGTAAGCGCTTTCGGTTCGATTTTAAGTACAGGTATCATTTTTTCGCAGAGTGAACCGAAATAATATTTAACAAATTCGTGAACATCCATAGGTAAAAGTGTGCCGTCAACATCAAATAAAATATTTTTGTACATAGTCATACCTCCACAATAATTATACATTTTTTGTCAAATGATTGCAAGATTAAAAAAATTGTGTATAATAAAATTAGATTTTTAACTTATAAAAACGGAGGTAACAGTATGAAAATTGTATTGACGGACGCACAAACTGTTGTGGATAATCTTGTACCTGCCGACCGACTTTCACAGTTCGGCGAAGTGGTGCAGTACGGACTGTTAAAATATGACGAAGTTGCGGAAAAAATCGCAGACGCAGATATGGTTATCTGCAACAAAACCCGACTTGACGAGGGTTCATTAAAACTTGCAAAGAATTTAAAATATATCGGACTTTTTGCCACAGGATACAATAACATTGATATAGAATATTGCAGAAAGCACGGTATTACAGTCTGCAATGCGGGTTCGTATTCCACAAATGCCGTTGCACAGCATACTTTTGCATTAATTTTGGAGCATTACAGCAAGGTGCGTGAATATGCAAAATTTGTTGCCGACGGTCAATGGAAAAGGAGCAAGACTTTTTCGCCGTTTGTATATCCGCTAAACGAGCTTGCAGGAAAAACAATAGGTATTGTTGGATTTGGAAGTATCGGAAGTGCGGTTGCAAAAATTGCGCAGGCATTTGAAATGAAAGTCCTTGCGTATAATCGTTCCGAAAAACAGGCTGACGGAGTGGAGTTTGTAAGTTTTGACGAGTTGCTTGAAAGGAGCGACATTGTAACGGTTCATTGCCCGCTTAACAGCGATTCGGATAAAATGTTTGGCAAAGAGCAGTTTGCAAAAATGAAAAACAATGCATTTTTTGTGAATACCGCAAGGGGCGGAGTAATGGCAGAGAATGACCTTTACGATGCGTTGCAGAACGATATTATCGGCGGAGCGGCAGTAGATACCTTGGTTGTTGAGCCGATGGAGGAGGACTGTATTTTAATGCAGGCAAAGAATTGTATTATAACTCCTCACATCGCATGGGCGCCCGTTGAAACAAGGGAAAGATTGATGAATATTGTTGCAGACAATATAGGTTCATTTATAAACGGCACTCCTAAGAATGTTGTAAGTTGAGGTAATTATGGACGAAAGGCTTAAAAAGCAATTTGACTTTATAAAGGAAATTGACAAGGAAAAATTCATACAGCGTCAGACATTGCTTACAGGCGGAGAGCGCAAGGAAAACGATGCCGAGCACGCATGGCATATGGCGCTTATGACCGTGCTTTTGAGTGAGTATGCCAACGAAAAAATAGATGTTTTAAAAACGGTTACAATGCTTTTACTGCACGATATTGTGGAGATTGACGCAGGAGATACCTATTGTTATGACGAAGAGGGCAAGAAAGCTCAACACGAAAGGGAACAGAAAGCGGCAGACAGAATTTTCGGACTTTTGCCCTACGACCAGTGTGAAAAGCTGAAAAATCTTTGGATTGAATTTGAAAATGCCGAAACAGCCGAGGCAAAATTTGCCCATACTATGGACAATGTTCAGCCCGTAATGCTGAATGACGCAACAGACGGTAAGATGTGGGCAGAGAGAAAAATAAAATTAAGCCAGGTGCTTGGCAGGCAAAAGAACACCCCAAAAGGTTCTGAAATTTTGGCGGAATATTCTTACAACAATTTTATAAAGCCGAATGTCGAAAAAGGCAGATTAATTGACGATACACAAAAAGATAGCTGAAAACCCCGTTCTTATCAGCGCTTTTATAATTGAATTTTGTCGCTTGTTGTGATATAATTATGAGCGAAAAACTAATAAAAGGGCGATAATCGTGGAGAAAAATGTTAAAAAAGAAGCGTGGCTACACTTTTGTGTAAGCTCAATCGGCGGATTTATGGGTGCGTACGCAATCATAAATCATTGCGACCTGCTTGCCTCATCGCAAACATCAAATATGATACATATTGTACATAATTTGTTTGAGCCGGAACATTCTTTATTAATTTATATGGTGCTTGCCGCTTTGGTGTATGCTTGCGGTAATGTGACATATGTGTTGCTCCACAAATTTATAAAACTTGATACAAAAATAATAAGTCTTGGTTTGACATCGGTTGCTTTTATACTTGTAAGCGTGCTTAATTTTGTAGAAAATTCGTACCTTGCAATGCTGCCGCTGTTTTTTGCCGCTCCTATTCAATGGAACGCTTACGCAGGCGATGCGGGATACGGCAGTTCAACAATTTTTTCGACCAATAATATAAGACAAACGGTAACATCGCTTACATCTTATCTTATTGACGGCGACATAAAGATGAAACGCAAAGCGCAGTTTTTCGGAATGACATTGATTTTCTTCCATATAGGCGTTGCTCTTGCAAGCGTGGCTGAAATTTTTTGGGCAAGGGAGAGCATATGGTTAGGATTTTTACCGCTTGCAGTGTCAGCTGTGTGCTGTATGTGGTACAAAGAGGTAAAGGTATTTTCTTTCGTCAAAAAGTCGGAAGCCTTAGAATCTATTGTTGAGGAACAAGTTAATATTTAATTAATAATCTATAAAAAAGCCTTGCAGTTCAAAATCTGCAAGGCTTAATATTTTGCAAAAAGTCAGGACAAGTTTTGGTTTAACTAACTTTTAGTCGGGCAATCGGATACAGAAAATAAATACTTTCTGCTTGTTGTGTTGGTTCTATTCTAAATGTTAGGTAGCATTAATAAATAATGATTTAGCATACAAAGTTTAGTTTTATAAATTTAAAATTTAGGTCAAACTTTTTAATTTCGGGACGGAGAGTTTTGCTTTACTTTGTTGCCCGACCGAAAATCGGTTTAACCATAATTTACCCAACTTTTAATAAAGAACCTTTGTTTTAAATCCATAATTCTCATTATAACCAAAACTAAAGGTCATATCTGCTGTATTTGCAGATATGACCTGTTTTTTAAATATGAAGAATTGTTGTTGCAATTCCAAAGTAAATTAAAAGTGATAAGGCGTCGCAAATTGTGGTGATGAGCGGTGATGCCATTACGGCAGGGTCAACACCGATTTTGTGTGCGACCATAGGCAAGAACGAACCTATGAGTTTTGCCATTATAATAGTTCCGATAAGTGTAAGCGAAACTACAAGTCCGATAAAAAGGGCGTTTTCTTTGCCGTTTAAATCGAATATCATCAATTTTATAAAATTTGCGGCGGCAAGTGTGACACCGCAAAGGATAGATACTCTAAACTCTTTCCACAATACCTTGATTGCATTGCAGAATTTGATTTCACCAAGCGACAGAGCACGGATAACCGATACCGAAGCCTGCGAACCGGCGTTACCGCCTGTACCTGTAATCATCGGAATAAATGACGAAAGCACGATTACACTCGCAAGCGCAGATTCAAAATGAGAAATGATAGCACTTGTAAATGTGGCTGAAAGCATAAGTACAAGCAGCCACGGAATACGCTTTTTGTAAATTCCGAAAACACTTGTTTTCATATAAGGCTTATCGGAAGGCATTACGGCAGCCATTTTTTCAATATCCTCGGTTGCCTCTTCCTGCAAGACATCAATAGCATCGTCGATTGTTACAATGCCGACAAGTCTGTTTTCGGTATCTACAACGGGGAGTGCAAGAAAATTATAGTTAGAAAACATCTGCGCTACTTTCTCCTGGTCGTCAAGAGTGTTTACACAAATTACATTTTCTTCCATTATCTCCGAAACAATAACATCATCGTCAGATAAAAGCAGATCCTTTACGCTTGTAATACCGATAAGTTTTGAGTTGTCATCCGTAACATAACAAATGTAGATAGTTTCTTTATCTACGCCTGTTCGTCTGATTCTTTTTATAGATTGCTCGGCTGTCATTTCGGGACGAAGTACAATGTACTCGGTTGTCATAATTGAGCCTGCACTGTCCTCGGGATATTTGAGCAGTTCGTTAACAGTTTTTCTTGTATCCTTGTCTGCTTGCTTTAAAATTCGCTTAACAACATTTGCGGGCATTTCCTCAACAAGGTCAACCACATCGTCAATAAAAAGCTCGTCAACAACTTCTTTAAGCTCTGTATCGCTGAATCCGTGAATCAAGAGCTTTTGAGTTTCGTCATCCATTTCCACAAATGTTTCGGCGGCAAGCTCTTTCGGCAAAATTCTGAAAAGCAGAGGAGTTTTTTCGTCCTGCAGCTCTTCAAATATAGTAGCAATATCGTATGGCTTAAGGGTGACAAGAATATCTCTTAGAGTGTTAAACTTTTTTTCTTCAAGCAGCACTCTGATAGTTTCGGTTATACTAACCTTAACTGTTTCCATCATCTTTCCTCCTTCAGCTGTTTAGGGAGTAAAGACGAGCACCATATTCAGTTTATATATTGAGCGACAAAAAATGAACGCAATAGCGGTCATTTCGTCTGTTGCAACTTCGCCCAGGTACTGCGCCTTTATTACCGTCTGCGTCCATTAATTTTTCACCCCAAATTCTTAAGATAATATTATCGGGATATAAACCCCATACATATTTATTTTAGTTTATTTTGTGTTTATTGTCAATGAATTTTTGAATAAATATTATAGCTTTTTTGTTATTGACGATAGACTTAAATGTTGACATTTGATGTACGAAATAGTATAATTTATGTTATAAATATGTCAAAGCACAAATGTTTGTCTAAATTTAGATTTACAGACATTATGCAGTATGCTGACGGAACACAGAATGTTGACTTGAACAACACTTCCATTTCAGGTGAAACCAATCTTGAGTATCATTACAGAAATGTTGACGGTTATACCAACAAGGGCGATATGTACAAAGAACTTGTCGAGTCACAGAAAGCTGATTATACCGAGGAAATCACCGATGGACTTAAGTAATTGAGAAAAATATAAAACGAGGCTTACCGCAAGCCTCGTTTTTTAATGCAAAACAACAAATATTGCATAGCTATTGATTTTTTATGAATTTTAGTTATAATAGAATGAGTGTTACAATATATTATTACGGAGGTTATTATGAACGGTTTGGTTAAAAAATATTTACCCTATGGTGTGGTAATCCTTTTGATTTATATGCTCGTGCCGATTATCTTTATTTCAAAATCTTTGCAGGGATTTTCGACAGTGGCATATTATTTTATTTTCCCGGCAACTGCAATAGTGTGCGCCGCAATGTATTGTTCAAAGTACGGAATGGACTTTTTGTTTACACTTATAGCTCCTGTCGTATTCATTCCGAGTATGCTTATTTATAACGGCGGTTTCCACCTTACAAACATAATTCTTTTGGTTGCTTACCTTATTTCGGGTATTTTCGGCTTGTTTGTCGGCGATATTGCTTTTGGCGATAAGCGTAAAAAAGCAGAGGCAGAGGCAGAGGCGGAAGCAGAGGAAAGATTGCTTGCGGCTAAGCGCAGAAACGAAGAATTTGTAAATGAAAAGGCTGCTGAGGCAGAAGCACCGAAAGTTGCAGAAGCAACATACGATTTAAATGATGATGACGATGATTTTGATTACAGTAAATACGCTTCCACCGATAAGGTAACCGATGAAAGCGAAATCGATGATATATTAAATGAATTTGGTTCTTCAAAAAATCATTAAATGCAATAGAGATTAGTATCCCATGCAGGAATGTATGGATGATGCCGCAAATATATTTTGTATTCAGGATTTATTCCCGAAATCAAAAGCGGCAGTCTGAAAATATCTTCAAATCTGTGATACGCTGAAAAGTTGAGCTTTGGCTTAAACATTTTCAGCGTATTTTTCATGCCCAAAATTGTTTCAAAGTCAGCACCCTCAACATCTGCTTTTACATATGTTGCCGCCCGCCCGCACAAAATTGTATCAACGGCGGCAACGGGAGTTTTTGTGTTGCTTTCGTTTACTATGGCACTGTTACGGCCTGCCTTGTTGTTAAAACAAAGAGTGGTGTTGTGACTGTACGCACCGAGCTGCCAGAGTTCAAGATTTTTCATTTCCGAGCAATGCGCCTGTAATTTACTGTAGTTTTTGGCATTCGGTTCAAGTGCGGTAATAAATTTGTATTTGCCGTTTGTGTAATGCAAAAATTCGTCTACAGTATCTCCGTTGTATGCGCCGAGGTCAACATAGGTTTCGTTTTCACCGAGCGACAGGAGAGAGAAAGCCTCGTCTTTATCGGTTGTAATTCCGTCAAGCAGAGAGAGTTCTCCTGTTTTGTAAAATTCAAGAATGTTGTCAAAAACTTTTACTGATAAATCATCTGCAAGCAAATTTCGGGCATTTGTTATGCTTCCTTTATTTTTTTCTGCAAATTCTTCGTCAAAAAGAATATCGCCGAATGCAGGAACACTTGGAACAATGACCTTATGCTTTTTGGCAATTTCAAAAATATTTTGCATAACATCGGGCAGTTGAGTGGCAAAGCAAAGTGCAATTATAAAATCTGAATACTCATTTTCAAAGTCACTTAGCTTTTTTACCGTGAATTCGTGAAAACTCTGACCTCTTACAAAATCATCGCTTGCCATAACTCCGCTTGCGGTTATTCCGTATTTTTTAAAAGCGGACAGAACTTTGTCTGCGCCGTCACCCATTCCGTAAAGAATAATCGGTAAATCGGAATTTTTAAGATAATTCCATATATAATCTTTATTGATTTCCATTGTTTCACCTACAACAAAGCCACCGCAAAAAACGGTGGCTGAATTTTTATAATTAATAATGAGCAATTATACATTGAATCTGAAAAGAACTACATCTCCGTCTTTCATAACATATTCTTTGCCCTCGCTGCGAACAAGACCTTTTTCTTTTGCTGCCGACATACTTCCGCAAGCAATGAGGTCGTCATAAGCAATTACTTCGGCACGAATAAATCCACGCTCAAAGTCGGTGTGAATCTTACCTGCCGCCTGCGGTGCTTTTGTACCTTTTTTGATTGTCCAGGCTCTTACCTCCTGTTTGCCGGCTGTAAGGTAAGAAATAAGACCGAGAAGTGAGTAGCACTCGCTGATAAGCCTGTCAAGACCGCTCTGTTCAAGTCCCATATCGGAAAGGAAAAGTTCTTTTTCTTCTTTATCCATCTCTACGATTTCAGCCTCAATTTCAGCGCAGATAGGGAGAACGCCTGCTTTTTCTTCGGCGGCAATTTTCTGAACAGCCTTGTAACCCTCGTTAGAATCAAGTCCGTTTGAAAAATCATCTTCGCTCATATTTGCGGCATAAATTACAGGCTTGGTTGTGAGCAATGCAACATCAGAAAGCAAAAGAGCCTCGTCTTCGTTACACTCAACACTTCTTGCGGGTTTGCCTGCCTCGAGTGTCTCAAGCACACGCTTGTAGAAATCAATATCTTTCTGATATTTTTTGTCGCCCTTAAGCATTTTCTGCGTTCTGTCGATTTTACGCTCAAGCATTTCTACATCCGATAAAATAAGCTCAAGGTTGATTGTTTCAATATCTCTTGCAGGGTCAATAGAACCCTCAACATGAATGATGTCATCGTTTTCAAAACAACGAACAACATGAACGATAGCGTCACACTCACGAATATTTGAAAGGAACTTGTTGCCAAGGCCCTCACCCTTTGACGCACCTTTTACAAGACCTGCAATATCAACAAATTCGATTGATGCGGGGGTATATTTGTCCGGGTCATACATTTCCGCAAGCTTGTCAAGACGTTTGTCCGGAACAGCTACAACGCCTACATTCGGCTCGATTGTACAGAACGGATAGTTTGCACTCTGAGCACCTGCATTTGTGATTGCGTTAAAAAGTGTGCTTTTACCAACATTAGGTAAACCTACAATGCCTAATTTCATTATCTTTTACTCCTCAAAATTGATTGGCATACTTGCCTAATCAATATTTTTATTGTATCATAATAATAAGTATATCACAATTTTTCGTGATAGACAACAGGGAAAGGTGATTATTATGGAAGAAAAAACTCTCACTAAAACAATAAAAGTAGAAGAAGAGCAGCTTGCGGTGTCTATGGGCAGCGGCGGACTTGCCGTACTTGCTACTCCCGCAGTGGTTGCTCTTATGGAAAATGCGGCTTTTGAACTGTGCGAAGAAATTTTAAATAATGACGAACTTACAACAGTAGGTACAGCAATTTCTATAGAACACACAAGTCCTACTCCTCTCGGCGCAGAGATTTCCGCTACAGCCGTATTAAAAGAAAATGACGGCAGATTCTTTAATTTTGAAGTAAGCGCAAGTGACGCAAAAGGAATTATTGCAAAGGGAACTCACACAAGAGTGAGCGTAAAGGCTGAAAAATTCCAGAAAAAGGCGGATGAAAAGTTTAATGGTTAAGCACGATTACATACTTTTTGACCTTGACGGCACTATCAGTAAAAGTGCCGACGGTATAAAATATTCTCTCGAAAATGCAATAAAACAAATGGGAAAACCCGTGCCCGATCTTAGCGATTACACATTGTATATAGGTCCGCCGTTAATTGATACATTTTTGAATATCTGCCACTTTTCTCAAGAGGAAAGTCTGCGTGGCGTGGAGGTTTACAGAGATATTTATAATACAGAAGGTAAATTTGTAAACAAAGCTTATGACGGAATTGAAGAACTGCTTAAAAAAATCAAAGCTGACGGAAAGAAGATTGCGGTTTGTTCGTCTAAATATGAATTGTTTGCCAAAGAGATTATTGAAATTCTCGGACTTTCACAGTATTTTGATGCAGTGTGCGGTTCTACGCTTGACGGCAGCCGAAAAGATAAAAAAGATTTGATTCCGTATGCACTTAATTCTCTCGGTACAAGTCTTGAAAAAGACAGGAAAAACGCTGTGATTATCGGCGATACCTACTTTGATACCAAAGGCGCTGTTCAGACGGGGATTGATTTTGTCGGCGCAAGCTACGGCTACGGCGATATTGAACAGATGAAGAAAGAGGGCGGAAAAGTTTTTGCCGACACTCCTCTTGAAATTTATAATCTTATTTAATGCAATTTGCGCACACAGCTTTCATATACATATAAAGTATATGGAGGTTTTGAAATGTTTGTTTTACGATTTAAAAAGAAACGATTTATTGTAGCATTAATTGTTGTTTTGGCAGTGATTACCGTATTTATAATTCTTATAAACGCAGATTTCACACATGTGGAAGATTATGCGGAATTTAATTCTGAAAACTATTCGCTAAAGGCTGACAGCAGTGATGACAGAATAAAATTTTTTCAACAGTTGGGAATAAATGCGGTTGACGAATCGATTGACGAGGTAATTATTCCGCAGGATTTTAACAGCGTATATGAAAAGTATAACGAAATTCAGAAAAAATCCGTATTTGATTTGAGCAATTATGCGGGTAAGCCCGCAAAACGCTATACATACAGTATTGATGACGGAAAAAAGGCTGTTATACTCGTTTATAAAAACCGAATTATCGGCGGTCACATAACAAGCGGCGTATACGGAGAAGATTATCTGCCTTTGCTTTAGGCAGAAAGGAAGGTAAAATGGACAGACTTGATAAAATTTTGGTTTCTCAAAATGTCGGCAGTCGCAAAGAAGTACAAAAACTTATAAAAGACGGTGCAGTATGCGTAAACGGAGAATGTATCAAACAGCCGCAACACAAAGTAGATGCTGTGGCTGATGACATTACCGTCGGCGGACAACCTCTTTTGTACAGCAAATATGTTTATATAATGATGAACAAACCTGCCGGAGTTCTATCCGCAAGCAACGATAAAAGAGCGAAAACCGTAATAGACCTTTTGCCTGAGGAGTTTCAGCGCCCCGGCTTATTCCCGGCAGGCAGATTGGACAAGGATACCGAGGGACTTCTTATTATTACAAATGACGGGGAATTTGCGCACAATATGCTTTCGCCGAAAAAACATGTCGAGAAAAAGTACATAGCACAGCTTGACGGTGAAATTACCGAAGAAATGATAAGTGATTTTGAAAATGGTATTGTATTTGCCGACGGAACACGCTGTATGCCGGCAAAACTTGAAATTTCCGGCGAAAATCCGGATAAAACGACCGCAATTGTAACGATTTGCGAGGGTAAATTCCACCAGGTAAAGAAAATGTTTGCGGTATGTGGAAAAAATGTTGTGCACCTTAAACGAATATCAATCGGCGATTTGTATTTGGATAGCAATTTGCATATAGGAGAGACTAAAATGTTATCGGAATTAGACAAAATGTCAATCTTTATGGGCAATATGCACTAAAATCAGGTAGTATTTTTTAACTAGTCGCTGAATTAAATAAAATAATGACTAAAATTTTAGTCAAAATCAGTATAGTAAAAAAACAGCAAAAGTGATATATTATTAACTGTAATAAAGCAAAACAGTATTTTCTTTGATATAGATTTTCGGATTTTTGCTTCATCGGATTATTGGAGGTTTATAAAAATGGCAAATGTATCTTTAAGACACATCTATAAAATCTATGACGGTGGCGTTACAGCCGTAACAGATTTTAACCTTGAAATTGCAGACAAGGAATTTATTATTCTCGTTGGACCGTCAGGTTGCGGTAAGTCAACTACACTTCGTATGATCGCAGGTCTTGAGGATATCTCAAAGGGTGAACTTTACATCGGCGATATGCTCGCTAACGATGTTGCACCTAAGGACAGAGATATTGCAATGGTATTCCAGAACTATGCTCTTTATCCGCATATGACTGTATATGATAATATGGCTTTCGGTCTTAAGCTCCGTAAAACTCCTAAGGACGAGATTAAGAGAAGAGTAGAAGAGGCAGCTCGTATCCTCGGTATTGAGCAGTATCTCGACAGAAAGCCAAAGGCTCTTTCAGGTGGTCAGAGACAGCGTGTTGCTCTTGGCCGTGCTATCGTTCGTGACCCTAAGGTATTCTTACTTGACGAGCCGCTTTCTAACCTTGACGCTAAGCTCCGTGCTCAGATGAGAACAGAGATTTCTAAGCTTTACCAGAGACTCGGTACAACATTCATCTATGTAACTCATGACCAGACAGAGGCTATGACAATGGGTACAAGAATTGTTGTTATGAAGGACGGCTTCATTCAGCAGGTTGATACTCCACAGCATCTCTATGACAAGCCATGCAATATGTTCGTAGCAGGCTTTATCGGTTCACCGCAGATGAACTTTATCGACGCTACACTTAAGAAGGTTGGTTCAGAGTATGCACTTTGCTTTGACAAGTATCAGGTTATCGTTCCTTCTGAAAAGACAAAGGGCGGCGTGCTTGATCCATATGTAGGCAAGGAAGTAGTATTCGGTATTCGTCCTGAGCATGTTCACGATGAGCCTGAGTTCCTCGCTAAGTGCGCAAGCGACAACGGCGTTGTTGATTGTAATGTTGATGTTACAGAGCTTATGGGTGCTGAGATTTACCTTTATGTAAATATCGGTGGTATCCCTGTAACTGCAAGAGTTGAGCCTACTTCAACCGCTAAGCCGGGTGACAGCATTAAGGCTGCATTTGAGCTTGATAAGATCCACATCTTTGATAAAGAAACAGAGCGTACAATCATTAACTGATTTTAATATGTACTTATTTAAGGCGGAGCGCATTGTGCTCCGCCTTAGTTTGCTTTTAGAATTCTTGTTCTTTATCAAAATTGAGATAAATTATGGTTTAGCAAATTGATTTGCCAATTAATTATAAAAGTTGGTCGACCTTTTCAAAGGTCGTGGGTGTGGGCAAAGCCCACAAATACTTTCCGTTTATGCAATCTGATAGCAAAACAGTGAGCTGTTTGGCGGCTTGAACACAACGACGAAAGCCTTTAAAAGCGATAGCAACAAGAAAGCCCTTCATTAAACAATAAATAAGCAAATTCTTTTCTAAAATGCTACCGCCTGTTTTTTCAAACTCGGTGCAAGCACGCAAACAGCCAAGCTGTTTGTGCCCAATAAATTGTAATATAGGAAAATATTATGGGCGCTGCCCAAACCCGCAATTTTGAAAAATTGAGTAAACTTTTTGCTTTTGGGAGGATAATTTAGCGTTAGCTAAATTTCAATGCCCGACCGACACTCCGCTAAACCATAATTTTCACGACTTCTGATGAAAAACGGTTTTTTATGGCAAATTACTAAAAAGCAAAGGTTAAATTTGTTTAATATTGTTATCAATTTTGTAACCTTTTGCCGATTATGCAAAATCTATAAAAAAAATAAAGAAATTTGAAAATAGAGGTTGATTTTTTTCTCGCTTTTGTGTAATATGTATATAAGAGATATATTGTATTTTAAATATATTAATTCATTAGGCTCTTATTATAAGAATTTTTGCTAAAAAGGCTTGTTTTGCAAAAATTACAGGTGTTATGCATTTTGTATATGTTTGCAGCTAAGGTCAAAGCAAAATACAGCCTGAATAATATGCTTACAATTATATGAATATTTGCTTAGAAAAAGAGGTAAATAAAATGTCAAACAGATTATTCCAGGGTATTGTTCACCAGATGAAAGATGCAATTGACAGAACAATAGGCGTTATTGACGAAACTTCTGTTGTTATAGCTTGTTCAGAGCTCGGCAAAATCGGTGAGGTAAACGAAAGCGTAAATTCAGAAACCTTAAGTTCAACAGCTCCTTTTGTAATCAACGGCTATACATATAAGTCATTTGGCAGCAACGCTAAGTATGATTACGCTGTATTTGTACAGGGTACAGATGAGTATGCTCAGAAGTACGCACAGCTACTTTCTGTTTCTTTTGCAAGCATTAAGCAGTATTATGACGAGAAATATGACCGTTCAAACTTTATTAAGAATGTAATTCTCGACAACATTCTTCCGGGCGATATCTATCTTAAGGCAAGAGAACTTCACTTTAACAGCGAAGTTTCAAGAGTTTGTCTTCTTATCAAAATCGTTTCAAAAACAGATGTTTCTGCATACGATATTATTCAGAATCTTTTCCCGGACAAGTCAAAGGACTTTGTTATCAATATTAATGAGTACGAAATTGCACTCGTAAAAGAGATTAAGGCGGATACAGAGAGCCGTGACCTTGAAAAGCTTGCAAGCTCTATTTCAGACACACTTTCAAGTGAATTCTACACCCACTGCGTTGTAGGTATAGGTACAACGGTAACAGGTATTAAGGACCTTGCCCGTTCATTTAAAGAAGCACAGAGCGCACTTGAGGTTGCAAAGGTATTTGATACAGAGCGTACAATAGTAAGCTATGATAACCTCGGTATTGCCCGTCTTATTTATCAGCTTCCAACAACTCTTTGTGAAATGTTCTTAAAGGAAGTTTTCAAGCGTGGTTCAATCGAGAGCCTCGACCAGGAAACACTTTTTACAATTCAGCGTTTCTTTGAAAACAACCTCAATGTTTCTGAAACATCAAGAAAACTTTTTGTTCACAGAAATACACTTGTTTACAGACTTGAAAAAATTAAGAAACTTACAGGTCTTGACCTTCGTGAATTTGAGGACGCTATCGTATTTAAGGTAGCTCTTATGGTTAAAAAATACCTTAACGCAAGTCCTGCAAAGTATTGATTGAGTGAATTTAATATGGCTCTGCACTGCCGATTTTTCGGTAGCGCAGGCCATTTTGACTTTTTAGAATTAACTTGTCAAAATATTACAAAATATTGTATTATATAACGCAAAATATACAGAATAAGTGTGTATTTTGTAATAAAGGTGAAATTTATGATAGATTTTAACAATGTATCTAAACCTATCCGAATGGCACTCATGCGCTTTATGATGTTTCTATACATATAGACAAGGGCGAGTTTGCTTTTATAGTAGGTGCGTCCGGAGCAGGTAAAAGTACGTTTTTAAAACTGATTATGCACGAGGAAAGTCCGTCGTCGGGCGAAATAATCGTGAATAATCTTAATATAACAAAAATGCGTCGCAGAAAAGTTCCGTATCTTCGTCGTCATATGGGTATTGTATTTCAGGACTTCAGACTTATAGATAAGATGAATGTCTTTGACAATGTAGCTTTTGCAATGAGAGCAATCGGTGCGAGCGCATCATCAATTAAAAAACGAGTTCCGTACATTCTTGAGCTTGTCGGACTAAAAAATAAAATGAAAAACAAGCCAAGTGAGCTTTCGGGCGGTGAGCAGCAGCGTGTCAGCCTTGCAAGAGCATTGGTAAATAATCCTGAAATTATCATTGCCGATGAGCCGACAGGTAATGTTGACCCTGAAATGTCACATGATATTATTCAACTTTTGAGTGAAATTAACGATATGGGTACAACTGTACTTGTTGTTACTCACGAACACGAACTTGTAAGACAGTTTAACAAGCGTGTAATTGTAATTGACCACGGCAGAGTAAAGAGCGACACTAAAAATCCCGAAGCTGCACTTGCATATGATGCGCAGTATGAGGATATTGACGAAATTATTGAGGGTATTGCCCTTAACAAAGAAACAAAAGAAAACTTTGTTGACAATGATGTCGTTCCAGACTAAAAAGAAAGGAACATAATATGAGTGGCTTTGGCTATTTAATAAGAGAAGGTTTCAGAAGTATATGGAGCAACCGAATTATGAGTATTGCTTCGATATGCGTTCTTGTAAGCTGTCTTGTGCTTACAGGTGCGGCTGAACTTATTTCGGTAAACATAGAAAAGGAAGTTGACTCTGTGGGAAAAACCAATGAAACAACCGTTTACATCAAGGACGGAGCATCTGACCTTGAGGCGGTTTACATTGGCAAAAACCTTGAGAAACTTGATAATATTACCTCTGTAAGATTTTACCCGAAGGAAGATGCAATCAACGAATTTAAAGATTCACTTCCTGAAGCCGTATTTGAAAATGTAAACGGCGACAACAACCCGTTGCCAGATGCATATATAATTGCAATGGACGATTTGTCAAAGTACGACCAAACTATTGACGCAATTTTAAAGGTTGACGGTGTTGATTCTATCAACAACCGCAGTGAGCTTGCGAGAAAACTTACCGATATAAGCAATCTTGTGAGCTACATAAGTCTTGCGATAGTTGTTGCACTTACGATTATTTCTCTGTTTATCATTGCAAATACAATCAGAACAACAATGTATTCAAGACGATTTGAGATAAGTATTATGAAGTCTGTCGGCGCAACCAATGCTTTTGTTCGACTGCCGTTTGTAGTCGAGGGTATGGTTCTCGGTTTTATTTCAGCCATTATCGGTACAGGCGTACTTTATGTGGTATATGAAGGCGTAATGTCGGCAGTAAATTCATTTGTAAAAATTTCCACTATTCCGTTCTCGGATGTTTATCTGCAGGTTGGCGGTATATTTATTGTTGCAGGTGTGGTTATCGGTGCATTCGGCAGCTTTATTTCAATGCGTAAGTATCTGAAGATGGAAGGAAACGAAATTCTCGGTTGGTAATAACAAAGGAGTATATTTAATGCGAATTTCTAAAAAAAGATTCAAAGCTGTGCTTTGTGCTATTCTCAGCGTTTGTGTTCTTACTTTTTCGGTTTATCCTGTATTTGCCGCAGAACAGGAATCAACAGAGGCAGTTACGGAAGAAACACAGGCAACCACAATTGATCCTAACGATATTGACGCACTTGAGAACAGAAGACAGGAACTTCAGGCTCAGAGCGATAAATATCAGCAAATTCTTGAAAAAACAAAAGAAAATATTGCAGATCAGGAAGAATATGTTAATGCGCTTGTAAGCAAGGTGCAGGTTCTCGATGATAAAATCGAACTCAGCCATCAGAGCATTAATGAGCTTAACGGCAAAATTCAGGACAAGCAGACAGCTATTGATAACGCTAATAAGAGCATTGAAAATCAGATGAATACTCTCCGCAACAGACTCAGAAATATTTATATGGCAGGCAATACAACTGACCTTGAAATTATTTTCGGAGCAAAGAGCTTTTCTGATTTTCTTGATAAAATGGAGCTTGTAGAGGCACTCTCTGATTACGATAATAATCTTATCAATTCAATTAAGGGCGACCTTGAGAATATTTCTAAAGAAAAGGCAGAACTTGAAAAGGATATGGATTCACTCGAGGCAGAAGAGGCAAGCCTTGAAAGCGACCAGCAGGAGCTTAACAAAATTCTTGAAGAGAATAAAGAACTTTTGGCAGGACTTTATAAGACAAGCGATAAGGCGACAAGCGAAATCCAGAACGGCGCACTTGAAAGTGATGATATAGAAAAGGCTATTTCTAATTATTACGCTGAAAAGGCAAGACTTGAGGCAGAGCGTGCCGAGCAGGAAAGAAATAATAATTCAAACAGCGGTGGCTCATCAAGCGGCACTGTTCACGATGACCTTGAGGTTTCACCGTCAGGTTTTGTATGGCCGTGCCCGGGCTATTACTATCTTACTTCCGAATGGAACGAGGACAGAGGCTCTTATAACCACGGTGCAATTGATATAGCAGACGCAGGAATTATGGGAGCGGATGTTGTTGCCGCAAAAGAAGGCGTAGTAATTGATTCTTACAACGGTTGTTATCACAACTGGGGTAAAGACGGTTCATGCGGTTGCGGCGGCGGTTACGGCAACTATGTAATGATTGCTCATGACGGCGGTAAGATGACTGTTTACGGTCATCTCTCCACAACTATGGTTTATACGGGTCAGCATGTATATCAGGGACAGGTTATCGGCTATGTCGGCTCAACCGGTCACTCCACAGGTGCGCATCTCCACTTTGAAACAAGATTGAACGGTGTAAAATATAACCCAATGACAGAATATCAATCATAATTAATAATTAAAATTAATCCCTTTGCATATACTTTATAAAAAGTTATGCGGAGGGATTTTTTATGCTTACGGCACTGACTGTTAAAAAGCACGAACGAAGAAAAGGACTGAAAGGTTTAGTTGACAGACTTAAGCGTGACAGAGCAGTAGTACAGGTGAAAAGAGCAAGAGGTGTGTACCTTAAACAAATTACATACATTTCATACGGAAGAAAACCGAGATTTGAAAAACTCGAAAAAATAATCGGCGACAGTAAAAACAGAATAATCTGTTCGCCTAAAATAGATTTCCACGATGAGTGTGGTTTTCGCAGATTTGAAAATTCGGATTTCACGGCAAGACTTTGTACCAATCTTGCAATATGCCTGCTTTCTATGTGTGATTTTGCGGAAAAATTGAAAATCGGCATATATGATCCCGACGGCAGGGACAGTGAATTTTTAAAGTATGTGATGAAATATTCCTCTGATGTTACCGTTGTTACAAATTCTCCCGATGTATATTACGATGAAAACGAACTGATAATGGAGAATATGGGAGCTTGCGCAACTGTTACAAAACGAACGGAGGAGCTTGAACTCTGTCAACTCATAATGCTCCACGCACAATAGAAAATACTTTTTCGTCAAATGACAAAACATTGATATTGACAAACGGCAGACCGAAAGCGGAGGTTTTAGGCGAGATTTACTATAAGTATTACTTTAAAATGCCTAACGGCTTTGACAGAATAAAGCCGCAGGAGATTGAAACGGAGTATTTTTGTTCTGCACTGTATTCACTCGGAAGACAGTACAGTTTAGGCTCTATAGTGCCGACAATGTGCAGTAATTTTTCAACAAGTCAAACTGTAAAATCCTTATATGCGCAGTTTGAAAAAATAAACAAAACCGATGAATAGAGGAGGCTTGCCTCACTTTTTCCGTATATGTGTTTTGCTGCCAATATTTTGCATTTTGCTTGACATTGGCATTAAAAAATTTTATAATTAAAAAGTATGTAAGAATTCTACAGATCTCATTTTTCTGATTGAAAGGACGATGTATAATGGCAGCAAAACAAATTATGCTTACAGCAGAAGACGTTAAAAAATACGAGGAAGAACTCGAATTCTTAAAAACCGAAAAACGAAAAGAAATTGCGGAAAAAATCAAGGTTGCCCGTTCATACGGTGACCTTTCAGAGAACAGTGAATATGATGATGCCAAAAACGAGCAGGCTATGCTTGAGGCTCGTATTGCTACTGTTGAGGTTACTCTTAAAAATGCCGTTATCATTGATGAGAGCAACACTTCAAACGAGCATGTTCACCTTACTTCTGTTGTAAAGGTTGAGTATGTTTCAAACGGCAGACAGGTATCTTTCAAAATCTTAGGTTCAGGTTCAAACGGAATTAACCCGAGAGAGGGCGTTATTTCTGATGAATCACCAATCGGTAAAGCTCTTATGGAGAGAAGCGTAGGCGATGTAGTTGAGGTTGAAACTCCTGCCGGCGTTCAGGGACTTAAGATTTTAGAGATTTCAAAGTAAGCAGTGTTGAAAGGAAATATAAATAATGAGTGAGAAGAATCAGTCACAGAATACTGAAAATCTCGGTGAGCTTTTAAAGATTCGCCGTGAAAAGCTTGCGGCTTTACAGGAGGCAGGCAAGAATCCGTTTGAAATAACAAAGTACGATGTTACACACCACAGTTCAGATGTTAAAGAAAGCTTTGAAGAGCTTGAGGGCAAGTCGGTTTCTTTGGCAGGCAGAATTATGTCAAAGCGTGTTATGGGTAAGGCTTCTTTCTGCCATATTCAGGACTTAAAGGGCACAATTCAGGTTTATGTGGCAAGAGATAATATTGGCGAAGACAGCTACAAAGATTTTAAGAAATACGATATAGGCGACATCGTTGGCATCAGCGGCGAAGTATTTAAGACAAAGACTGGCGAGATTTCAATTCACGCAACTTCTGTAACACTTCTTTCAAAGAGCCTCCAGATTCTCCCTGAAAAATACCACGGTCTTACAAATACAGATACCCGTTACAGACAGCGTTATGTTGACCTCATTATGAACGAAGAGGTTAAGGATACATTTGTAAAGCGTTCAAAAATAATCAAAGAAATCCGTAACTTCCTTGATGAAAGAGGATTTATGGAAGTTGAAACCCCTATGCTTGTTGCAAATGCAGGCGGTGCGGCAGCAAGACCGTTTGAAACTCATTACAATGCACTTGACGAAGATGTAAAACTTCGTATTTCTCTTGAACTTTACCTTAAAAGACTTATTGTCGGCGGTCTTGAGAAAGTTTACGAAATCGGACGAGTATTTCGTAATGAGGGTGTAGACACAAGACACAACCCTGAATTTACACTTATGGAACTTTATCAGGCATACACCGATTACTACGGTATGATGGACCTTACAGAGAGTATGTTTAAATATCTCGCAGAAAAGGTATGCGGCAGTTCTGTAATAACATATAACGGCATTGAAATTGATTTTGGTAAGCCTTTTGAGAGAATTACAATGGTTGACTGCATTAAAAAATATGCGGGAATTGACTTTGACGAAGTAAAGACAGACGAAGAGGCTAAGGCTCTTGCAAGAGAGAAGAACATTGAATTTGAAGAGCGCCATACAAAGGGCGATATCGTAAACCTTTTCTTTGAAGAGTTCTGCGAAAAGAATCTTATCCAGCCTACATTTGTTATGGATCATCCGCTTGCTATTTCTCCTCTTACAAAGAAAAAGCCTGATGACCCTGAAAAGGTAGAGAGATTTGAGCTCTTTATCAATACTTGGGAAATGTGTAACGCTTACTCCGAGCTTAACGACCCTATCGACCAGAGAGAAAGATTTGCTAAGCAGGAAGAGGCTTTTGCAAACGGTGACGAAGAGGCAAACCACACAGACGAGGACTTCCTCAATGCGCTTTCTATCGGTATGCCACCGACAGGCGGTATCGGATACGGCATTGACAGACTAGTTATGCTCCTCACAGATTCACCTGCAATCAGAGATGTATTGTTGTTCCCGACAATGAAGACCCTGAATGATGTAAATAAGAAAAATGATGTAAAATCTAAGGCTACTGAAGAAGTGAAAGCAGAGCCTGAAAAGATTGATTTTTCTAAGGTAAAGATTGAGCCTTTGTTTGAGGAAATGGTAGACTTTGATACATTCAGCAAGTCAGATTTCCGTGCAGTAAAGGTTAAAGAGTGTGTTGCAGTACCGAAGTCAAAGAAACTGTTACAGTTCACTCTTGATGACGGAACAGGCACAGACAGAACCATTTTAAGCGGTATTCACGCTTATTACGAGCCGGAAGAACTGGTTGGAAAGACTCTTATCGCTATCACAAATCTTCCACCGAGAGCTATGATGGGCATTGACTCTTGCGGTATGCTCCTCAGTGCTATTCACGAAGAAGAAGGCGAAGAAAAGCTTCATCTTCTGATGGTTGATGACCACATTCCGGCAGGTGCAAAGCTCTATTAAGATGATGTAAAGATGTACCGTTTTACCAAATAAACGGAACGTACTTCATTTGATAAAAAACTGAAAAAACAGCGATTTACATCAAACTTACATCATTTGATGCAGAAATCGGTGCAAGCAAGAAAAAATCGCATAATAAGCAGAATGAATGGGCAGTCCTTAATGGGATTGCCCATTTTTAGAAGAGAGAGAAATGTAAATCACCGATTAGGTTTTCATTGCAGTGGTTATGGAGAACAGTTATAATGGGGATAAAAGAAAACGACAAATTTGAAGTTATGGAGGAATGATAGTGAGTTATATTACAATGGAAATATGGACTGGAATATGGATATTAGTGAGATTATTTCCAATGGCACTTATTATTTTTGCAGGTGTTATGATTATCGAAGTGGGTATTGAATTTATCCAGAAGAAGAAAATTGAAGTTAAGATTTTAAATTGGTTATGTCAATTCTTATGGATTCTAATAGTTGTATCAATATTAAAAATTACAGGAATTATTGGTGGTAGTTTTGGAATATCCTCACCACTTGATAGTTATATTAGTTTTAAATTATTTGAGGATGGATTTAATGCGGCAACTATTTTGAATATATGTCTATTCATTCCATATGGATTTTTGCCAGTATTTATTTTTAAGAATATCCACAAGCATTGGTGGAATGGCGTTATACTTGGAGCAGTATTTTCGATTGGTATAGAATTTTTGCAAACATTTATTGGAAGGTTTGCACAGTTAGATGATGTGATTATGAATACTTGTGGGACTCTCGTTGGATTTTTGATAGGATGCTTGTTACTTCGTATAACCACAAGGAAAAAATAAATTTCAGTCTGTAGGGATGAAAATTTGAATTCGTAGGAGGTATCGAAAAATGAATAGGAAAACTTTATTCTGTTTTCTGACAGCTTTGATAATGATTTTTGTTCTTGCCGGCTGTAGTGGAAAGAATAGTGGTGGGAATATTGACAATGTTCAAATTCCTGATTGGAAACCATCGGAAATATATTCAGACAGTGATATTGAGGCGGCTTTCCAAACAGTAAAAGACTATTTCGGCAACGAATTTGACGGCTGCACACTGACAAAACTGTCCTATCCCGGAGATACATACGCCGATGAATTTGATGAATGGGCTGAACAATATGACGCGGATGAAGCAATCGTAATATTATCATCTTTCGATGTAGACTCATCAGGCGGGGATGGTTCGCTTAATCCGGATTCAACATATGATGATTGGAAATGGATTCTAATTAGGAATGACAGTGGGAATTGGGAACATGTTGACCACGGGTATTAAAGCGACAAATTTCAGTTTGATTAACTCCCTTTGAGAGAGGAATACCCTTTCTCAAAGGGCTTTTTTAATTTATCCGCATATTCGCAAACTTGGGGCAAGTACCTTTTCTTCATATAATAAAGCCAAAGGAAGGAGAGGATTTGATATGAGTAACAGCTTAGCGGCAGTACATCCGGAATTGGTTGCCGAGTGGTCGGAAAAGAATTTGCCACTGACACCGGACAGCATAACTTTCGGCTCGAATAAAAAGGTATGGTGGAAAGGTGCTTGCGGTCACGAATGGCAGACAAGCGTTAAGGCTCGTTCCAATGGAGAAAAATGCCCGATATGTTCCGGTGCAAGAGTGATTGCAGGCATTAACGATTTGGCGACATTAGAGCCGCTACTGGAAAAGCAGTGGTCGAAAAAGAATAAGATAAAACCGACAGAGGTTTCTATTGGTTCTCATAAGAAAGTGATTTGGAGATGTGAGAAAGGACACGAGTGGGAAGTTGCCGTTAAGAGCAGAACAATAAATAAAACAGGTTGCCCGTATTGCTCCCATAATAAAGTGTTGGCAGGATTTAATGACCTTGCAACACTTCTGCCGGATATAGCAGCCGAGTGGTCGGACAGAAATTATCCGTTACTTCCAACTCAGGTTACGGTCTTTGCCAATCGTAAGGCTTGGTGGAAGTGTAAGGATTGAGATGGTGTGATATTGATATGGAAAGTGGAATGATTGATGTTAATCATACTCTTGTATATTATGACCACAGAACAGAGGGAAGTAAAAGCGGTTGCTACTTCAATGTAAATACAACGAAGACTCCGGCGAGTATGAGGCAGGTTCCAATGCTCGGTTTTGTGAAAGAAGCATTTGAACAGGAGAAACAGAAGCAGGAAGATTTAGGACTTCATTGCGAGGTCACGATTGACGGATATACAGATTTTATTTTCATCAATCGTTTCGGTCAGGTACAGCACCAAGCCACACTCAACAAAGCAATCCGAAGAATTATCCGTGATTGCAATGATGAGCAGTTTTTGCATAGTGATGAACCTGATGTGTTACTTCCTCATTTTAGCTGTCACTCGCTTAGACATACATTTACAACAAGAATGTGTGAAGCTGGAGTAAATATAAAGGTTATTCAAGACGCACTCGGACATTCAGATATTTCAACCACATTGAATATTTACGCTGATGTTACAAAGGAAATGAAAGCGGCAGAGTTCAAAGGATTGGATAGCTACTTCATAGTATAATATTGGACTTCACATACGGAGAGAGAACATACAGAGTGTTGTGTGTTCTTTTTTTGCGGAAACTAGAAATAGTTGTTTCAATAAAAGTATGATAAAATGGGAGAAGAATAAATGCTTGATTATAGGAAGTATATGAAATAGATGTTATGTGACAAAGAGGAAAGCTATTATGGAAAATGAACTGCGAAAAGCTATAGAGGAATGGGTTGAATATCGGATTGAGCAAAACAAGGAATTAGAAAAGAAATATCCACCTAATCCACCGAATGATGTATGTAAAATGGCTTATATGAAAGGGCTTTTAATTGAAAATAGTTTTGAACCTGAAGTTGGCGAGATGAATGAATTATTTGAAGTAGAGCATGAAAAAGTATTCGTATGGACACATGAAAAAGATAGAAATTCATCTATTATAATTAAAGTAGACCCGGAAGTTAAGAATATGCCATTTTGGAAAAATATTGCAAGCATTATGTGGCTAGCTATGCAATATGCAAATTCTTTTGAGGGGATTTCAGCAGATTGGTATGAATATAGATGGATATACTATTTCGATTCTAATAAAAACTTAGCAGAACAAGTATTCAATAACCTTGAACGGTTTGATAATGTACATTTAACAAATGGAAGAATCATAAAAGCGACTGACATTGGAAATCTTGCACCGGAAATAGAGCTAATGATACGTGATGATAAGGCATATACAGCGATGATGATGTTGAGCAATTCATTTATACAACATTATATTTGCTTGATTTGTGAGTTGAGTAGTTATCCATATCATGACCATTTGGCGGAAGAACCGGAAATATGGGAACATGCAGCAATAATCCCCAATATGGAAGTGGCAGTAGTTCAAGCGTGTAGGAGTGTAGAAGGAATATTAGGAGAACCACCTAATTCCCAAAAGCAAGGAGCGGTAATGAAACATAAAAAAAGATGGGAGGAATTAACAGGAATTAATCCAGATAGCATATTTGAAAAAGCAAATATGTCATATTGGGATTTTTATTACAAATTATTTTTTGAACTAAGAAATCCATCAGCACATAGTTATGGGAACATCAATTATAAATTGGAAAAGGCAAAAACCGTTCAAGCACAATGTTTTGCTGCAATTATTGTTCGTGATTATTTTAATAAGCATGTGTTAGAATTAAAAGAGGCTCAGAAAAAACTGAATTTTAATTTAAGCTTACTTGATAGAGTAAGTGATGTAATGAGTACAAAAATAACAAAATAACTCCCGATAATTTGATTAGCATGTTAAAAGCAATTAGGCGACAGAAGTGAAAAGCAATTATGATAGAAGTAACTGAATTGAGGAAGGAACAAGATGGATTGACTTTGTAAATAAAAGAAGTTATAATTTGATGCAGATTACTATATGTTGTCCTATTTGATTATCACCCTACATCATTTACATCAAATTTTACATCATTTGCCCGCAAAATGACTCAAAGAAGGGCAAAGATATAGAGGAGGCGATAATTTGGAAATAAGTAATTTATACAGTACGAGTACCATCTTGGTCGAGTATGAAAGAACCACAAAAAAAGTCCCGACAATGAAATCTTTAGACAGCGACAATAAAAAGTCTGCTGAAAAAGCACCCGAGGTTAAGGAAGAAGTAAAAGAAGAGGTTATCGATTTCTCTAAGGTTGAAATCGAGCCTATGTTCAAAGACTTTGTAGATTTTGACTCATTCAGCAAGTGTGATTTCCGTGCGGTAAAGGTAAAGGCTTGCGAGGCTGTTAAGAAATCAAAGAAACTCTTACAGTTTACTCTTGACGACGGAACAGGCACAGACCGCACAATTTTAAGCGGTATTCACGCTTATTATGAGCCGGAAGAGTTAGTCGGCAAGACACTTGTGGCAATCACAAATCTTCCACCGAGAGCAATGATGGGTATTGACTCTTGCGGTATGCTCCTTTCCGCTGTTCATACAGAAGATGGCGAAGAAAAGCTCCACCTCTTAATGGTAGATAACCATATTCCGGCAGGTGCAAAGCTCTATTAAGATGATGTAAAGATGTACCGTTTAACCAAATAAAAGAGATGTACTTCAAATGCTGAAAATCGCATAATTTTCAGAAAGAAAAAGATAAATCGGGATTTGTGGAGGAATGAAGATGTGTTTGGATGAATTAAGAAGTAATATAGCAATTAAGCAGAAAAAAGGATTGCCGTTTATATGTGCCTCTATAATTATATGGTTATTGATACTAATTGTAATATTGTTGGACTTGCCACAAAATACAGAGAATTTGCTTGTGCTTTGTTGCTCATGCCCGTTATTACCGATTTCTTGGACGATTGGTAAAATATTAAAGGTTGATATCTTTGATAAAAGCAATCCGCTCGGTAATGTAGGATTTCTATTTACCTGTAATCAGTTTTTGTATTTATTGATTGTAATGTGGGTATTTAATGCTGTACCCGATAAAATGGTAATGGTCTATGCAATGGTATTTGGTGCACATTTATTGCCATATTCGTGGTTATATAAGTCGATAAGCTATCGGATATTCGCAATTATCATCCCTGTTTTATCACTTGTTATAGGGTGTATTTTTTCTGCACTTTTTATTGCACTCACGCTTATCTTGGTTGAATGTATATTTGCTGCTGCTTTGTTTGCAGAGTTGGGCAGATTCACTAACAAGTAAACATCAACTTCAAGTTTACCAAGCTCTTTGAGAGAGGATAAATCCTTTTCTCAAAGGGCTTGTGAAATATAAAATATTATGTTAAGATACATAGTATAACGAGTGGGCAATTCCAATCGGGATTGCCCATTTTCTAAAATGAATGAAAATGATAATAAAGATTTTATGCAGGATAAAGATATGAATAAAAATGTAGGTGCAGATAAAGATAAATTTACGATTTCATGTTATGGGATTGAGTTGCCATTTGAATGGTATTCTATGGAATATATTTTAAAAGAGTTAGGAAACAGCAAGTTATATTTTAAAAATGTTGTTAAGATGGAAAAAGCTACAAAAGAAAAAATAAAGAAATATTATAAAGAAAACGAGGAAAATCTAGGAGAAAACAATCGCTTTTTTACCTACATAAAGTTTTTTAATGTTAATGGTAAGAACTATGGTATTGTTGCTGGGAAAACTAATTACACTAATCCAGATTTACTATTTGATAGTAGAAACGGAGAAAAAGATAACAGATATGCTAGAATATTTTTAAATAATTTAAGTGGTGCGGAATGGAGCGAAACGATAGTAATTGTTAATCATGAATCATCCGCTTCTGAATATGCAGACAATCAAGCAGCTTTATTTATAGAATGTTATTTGCAGCGTAAATTCAATTTATTAGATAGCTGATTATATATAAACTATCCAGTTGTTTGCTTGCCCTTTGAGCGAGGAGAAATCTTTTCTCAAAGGGCTTTTTATTTGAATTGACTTTAACATATCAAATGTTATAATATAAAAAACAATAAATTAAATAAGGGTATTGATATGAAGATATATGAAGCGGCTGAAAGAACACCGCAGTTATCGGAAAATCTGTTAAATGTTTTGGAAAACTCTGTTCGAGCTACGCATAATTTTTTATCTGATACAGAGGTAAAAGCAAATTAAAAAATATGTTTCGCAGACTTTGAGTAAGGTTGAGCATTTAATTATTGCGGAAAATGAATTTAATAAAATTATCGCATTTATGGGGACTGAAAACAATAGGCTTGAAATGTTGTTTATTTGTTTGGCGGAAAGAGGAAAAGGTATTGGCAAGCAACTTTTGAAATACGGTATTGAAAAATTCGGTATAAAAGAAGTTACCGCCAATGAACAAAATCCGCAGGCGGTAGGATTTTATAAACATATGGAATTTGTAACATATAAAAGAACCGATTATGATGAAGAGGGAAATCCGTATCCTCTTTTATATATAAAAATAGTTTAATAAATTCAAATTATATGAATGGGGATATGGAAATGAGTACATATTGTATGAAAAACAAAAAATATCGGAAACCGGTTTTGATTTTAACGGTTTTGTTTTGCGTAAGTCTTACGGGCTGTACAAAGATATATAACGGAACAGATGAACTTACAGAAAAAGCCCGAAAGGAAATGCCTGTTTCGGATTTTGAAACAACGGATATACAATATGCTGGAATGAGTGTTGCCGATAATAAGGCTTTGGCTTGGTTTATTTCAGGCAATGAATATCAGGCACATTATTATCTCCCGATGGAAGTAGAAGTAAAAGGCGACGATAAATATTCGTTTGTCAGAACTTATAAACCTATGAATGGCGAAACGGATAATATCGCAATCCTTAATTGGAACGGCGGATATTCATTTGTAGTAAATAATTCCGATTGTGCGTCGGTTAAAATTACAGGGGAAAACGGTATTTATGAAGAAAAAGTAAAAGAAGTTCCTTATGTGTTTTATTATCCGTCAATTCCGTCACAGTATGTTTTTCTTGATTCCGACGGAAATGAATTAAGTTAATATTTTTACTAAAAAAACAGCTTTTTGAGATATGTATTATGTATTTCTCAAGAAGCTGTTTGTATTTGAAAGAAAATTTTTGCACAGTACTGTTTTTTGTATACCTTATATGTTATTATTAAAACATATAAATTACGAACGGCAGGTGACTTTTGATGTATTTAGATACTTTTACATTACCGATTGATTATGAAGAACCGATGATTCAAAAACAATGTGAACGCAACGGCGGCATTTACGGTTATATAGATAACACATACCCGTGCAGAATGTTCGGAAATCGTGAACTTTATGAGATTTCATTTAAAAATGTAACAATTTTTTACGGCGGCAACGGTTCGGGAAAAAGCACACTTTTAAATCTTATTGCTCAAAAACTTGAGCTAAACCGCATCGCTCCGTTTAATTCAAGCGAATTATTTGATGAATATGTAAAAAATTGTGAGTATTCTCTCGGCTACGATGATGAGGGGTTCAAGCACAAAATACCTGACGGCAGTCGTATTATAACAAGCGATGATATTTTTGATTATATGCTCACTATTCGTACAAATAATGACGAAATTTCCGAGAAAAAGGACATTGCCCGTGATGAGTACGGTGCTTTAAAGTATGGCAAAAGTATAAGGTTCAGCGGAATGGACGATTACGAGCAGTTTAAAATGCAGGTTATGTCACGCAGGAAATCGGTGTCACGCAGAAAGTTTATTGAAAAAACTGCGGGCAAGGAAACCGAACTTTTCAGCAACGGAGAAACTGCTCTGAAATACTTTAAAACAAAGCTGAAAAATGACAAGTTGTATTGCCTTGACGAACCCGAAAACAGTATGTCGGCAAAAATGCAGTTAAAACTTGTAAAAATGCTTGAAGAACTGACCCGATATTGCGGCTGTCAATTGATAATTGCCACACACTCGCCGTTTTTGCTTGCTATGGACAATGCAAAGATTTATGACCTCGACTCAAACCCTGTTGAAGTAAAAGATTGGTGGGAACTTGAAAATACAAAGATTTACTATGAATTTTTCAAAAAACACAGCAATCTTTTTGAAAATGATATATAAATAAACAAATATAATCTTTTGTATATTTGTGTTCTAAATAATAAAAATTTTCCCATAAACTCTTGATTTTTGCGGTCAAGAGGTTTATACTATGTAAAATTTATCTATGCGGAAAGGGATTTGTAAATGAGAATTGAAAAAATAAAATCTCCGTTTGACAATTTAATGCTTGAAGTTGCTGTTTCAGAAACGAAAACACAGCCAAAGGCTATAGTTCAGTTTTCACACGGAATGTGCGAGCATAAAGAACGATATTTTGAATTTATGAATTACCTTAATGATAACGGCTATGTATGCGTTATTCACGACCACAGAGGTCACGGCGCAAGTGTGATAAACGAGGGAGAATTCGGCAATTTTTATACAGAGGACATCAGTGCCGTTATAGATGATATGCACGCTGTAACCAAATATATAAAGAAAAATTATCCGAATCTGCCGTTATATATTTTCAGCCACAGTATGGGCACACTTGTTGCACGAAATTATATGAAAAAGTATGAAAAGGAAATTGACAAAATTGTTCTTTGCGGCCCGCCTACCCATAACGGCAATGCAAGTTTCGGGCTTTTTCTTTCAAAAATTTTAAAACCTTTTTACAAAGAGCAGGCGCCCAATAAATTGCTGAACAACGGAACTTTTATCGGATACAACGAAAAGAATGCCGAACCTAATTCTTGGATAACGGAAAATAAAGACAATGTCAGAGCGTATAACGAGGACGAGCTTTGCGGTTTTGTGTTTACCACAAACGGTTTTATAAATCTGTTTAAACTGCAATTAAGCGCATTTGATTCGGATGATTGGGAAGTTTATAATAAAAGATTACCGATTTTTGTAATAGCAGGTGAAAATGACCCTGTTATTCAGTCAAAAAAGAAATTTAACGCACTTATAGTTTTCTTAAAAGAACTCGGCTATGCAAACATCAGCCAAAAACTGTATAAAAACAATCGTCACGAAATTCTTAACGAGAAAAATAAATCGGATATTTACAAGGATATTCTGAATTTTTACGAAAATTGAAAAAATGTATTGACATATTATTTTTGCAATGTTAATATACTGATAATATTTAGACAAAAGCATTGATAAGGAGGAGTACTTACTTTTTGACTCTGCAGAGAGGGAATGGTCGGTGAAAATTCCCGTGGCGGAAGTAAGGAAGGTAGCCTTTGAGCTTTGAACCGAACAAAGTTATTTTCAGTAGGCTTCAACGGCAGTTCCCACCGTTATAAGGGAGGCAATATCGGATAATTTGATTATCCCGCATTGTTTAAGTGCAGAAACTGTATTTCTGAATTTAGGTGGTACCACGGATTTTATTCGCCCTAAGCTTTTTGGCTTGGGGCTTTTTCTTTTGTCTGAATGTTAAATTTATTTTAGCGGAGGATGCAACTATGCAGACAAAAATTGATTTAAAAAAACTAAGGCTAAGACCGTACAAAAAATGTGACGCAAAATTTATTGTGAAGTGGAGCAAAGACGAAGTTGCTTTCAGAAAGTGGTGTTCTGACAGGTGGCAGACATATCCGATTACCGCCGAAGATATGAACAGAAAATACTGTGATAATAACGGCGACTGCATTGATGAGGATAATTTTTACCCTATGACATTAATTGATAACAACACTGTCGCAGGTCATCTCATTTTAAGATTTACAGATAAAGAACGAACAATATTACGCTTTGGATTTGTAATTACGGACGATTCTAAAAGAGGATTGGGATACGGAAAGGAAATGCTCAATCTTGCGCTGAAGTATTCGTTTGAAATATTGAAAGTCAATAAAATTACTCTCGGAGTTTTTGATAATAACCTTGCGGCTTATCATTGTTATAAATCCGTCGGATTTAAAGAAATTGAAAATGAAAACAAGGAAGAAAACTGCTTTTGCGGTGAAATATGGAGTGCTTCCGAAATGGAAATGACAAAAGATGATTATTTTAATAAAAGGTAAATTTATTGCACACCTATGAAAGAAGTAGTATAATAAATTTGTTGATTATTGCAAAAATATTAATTTTCGGAGTGATAGTTGTGAATATAAGAAGAGCAGAGGAAAAGGATATTCCACAGATTGAAGAATTGCTTTATCAGGTGCATAAGGTTCATTCGGACAAAAGACCTGATTTATTTATTCCGGGTTCAAAAAAATATACAACAAACGAATTAAAAGAAATTTTAGCGGATGACGAAAAGCCTGTTTATGTTGCAGACAATGACGGAGTAATTTTGGGATATGCCTTTTGTGTTTATCAAAGACATTGCACAAAATCAAGCAATTACACAAGTCTTTATATTGATGATTTATGTGTTTCCGAAAACTCAAGAGGTCTAAAAATCGGTACACGGCTTTATGAGTATGTACTTGATGTTGCCAAGGAAAACGGCTGTCATAATCTTACCCTTAATGTATGGGAATGTAACGAATCCGCCAAGAAGTTTTACGATAAATGCGGATTGAAAATTCAGAAATACGGTATGGAGCAGGTGCTTGATTAGTTATAAAGTTATTGAACAAAACTGTTGGTAAATGTGAATTTTAGAAAGAAAACAATAGCTTAAGGTTCCAAGGTCACTGACCTTGGTCGTTTGGGGAAATGGGATACTTAAGGGAAAAGGGCATCGAAAGCCCTGTTCCCTTAAGCGTGCTTTCTTGTGAGCTTTTCTTTTCACGCAAAAGAAAAGCGGAATCGGTAGGCATTTTAAATTAAGCAAATGCATATTAAAGGAAAAATACTTTAATCTATGATTTTAAATTATCTTACTCTGTTCCTTTATAAAATACAGGAAATGTTACTTACTAACTTGATTTTATGCACTTATTGTGCTAAGATTATATTACTAAACAGTTTTCACACCTGTTGTTTAGAATAAAGCTTATAGAGGTAAATCGGTGCGGTTTTGCATTGATTTATTAACAATTATAAAGTGAGGATAATAAAATGAAAAGTGATGTAATTAAGGTTGGCGTTAATGCCGCACCGCAGCGCTCACTTCTGAACGCTCTCGGTCTTACTGAAGAAGAAATGAAAAAACCTCTTATCGGTATTGTCAGCTCCAAGAACGATATTGTTCCGGGACATATGAATATAGACAAGATTGTTGACGCTGTAAAGCAGGGTGTTGCTCTTGCAGGCGGTGTTCCTATTGTTTTCCCTGCAATTGCTGTTTGTGACGGTATTGCTATGGGTCACGAGGGTATGAAGTATTCGCTTGTTACCCGTGAACTTATTGCCGACTCAACAGAGGCTATGGCAAAGGCTCATGCATTTGACGCTCTTGTTATGGTTCCTAACTGTGATAAGAATGTTCCGGGTCTTTTAATGGCTGCCGCAAGAATTAATGTTCCTACCGTTTTTGTAAGCGGCGGTCCAATGCTCGCAGGTCATGTAAAGGGTAAAAAGACAAGCCTTTCAAGTATGTTTGAGGCTGTTGGCGCTTACACTGCAAACAAGATTTCTGCCGAAGAGCTTTGCGAGTTTGAAAACAAGGCTTGTCCGTCTTGCGGTTCTTGCTCAGGTATGTACACGGCAAACAGTATGAACTGCCTTACTGAGGCTATCGGTATGGGTTTACAGGCAACGGTACAATTCCTGCCGTATATTCAGAG
>ENA-OQCO01000194-OQCO01000194.1-human-gut-metagenome-genome-assembly--contig:-NODE-194-length-35668-cov-4.170113_pt1 | contig 35668 bp, 31 predicted proteins | sample MGYA00242500_ERZ504582 | MGnify/ENA primary metagenome ERZ504582 (study PRJEB26092, sample SAMD00036346) | human gut metagenome | host: Homo sapiens | study: EMG produced TPA metagenomics assembly of... | reverse complement strand
AAAAAGAAGAACGCAAGGACAGGCTTCATCAGAATTATTTGAAGCGGAAAGCCAGCGGCGCACAGAAACAGTATGAGGACAAAATCAAGGCGAAGAAAAAAGCGGAAATGGACGATAAGAAAGCCCTGATCCGGGCTGAGGATATGAAAAAAGGTGTTTTTTCTACTATCGGTCAGCTACCAAAAGAAGAACCGCGCAAAGGCAGCATAGCAGCCAGCGCAGGAGCGCGTGGACACCATGTTGCCTCACATGATGGAGACTGCGGGTGTCACGGAAGAACTGAAAGCCCGCGACCCCATGCGCTGGGTGGGGTTGATGAACACGCTGAAGGCGCAGGCGGAGGAAATAATTTTTCAAGAGTTGATTTCTGCATGAGATTTTAGGCATAAGAAAGGCCGGGATTTTGCTGACAAGTGGCAAATCCCGGCTTTGTTCTTATCGGTTTTCCAAATTCTTTGACCGCCGGTATTCCAATGGCGATAGGCCGAATTGTTTTTTGAAAACTGATGCAAATTTGCTTTGATTCATATAGCCGACCAACTCTGCTATTTCTGCAACGGACAATCTTGTAGAAGTCAGTAACTCTGCAGCTTTTTTCATTCGGACTTCCCGTAGATAGATGGAAATATTTTGACCAAAAACGCCACGAAAATAGTTTTTTAAGCTGGTTTCGCTGACAGAAAACTGAGCTGCCAATTCCCATGCAGGATGATGTTGCCGCAAATCGGAAGTGATAATTTTTTCAACACGTTTTGCTATATCTACCTGTGTTTCAGTAAAAAATGTGCAGGCTTGCGATGGGGGGATATTGTTAAGATTTTGTAGTAATGAAAATAGAGCCAGAACATAGATCTTCATTTGAGAAATCGAAAACGGAGGCACAATATCAAAAAGTTCCCAGAGCTTAATCAATATTTCTTCAACTTCAGGAGTAACTGCTGAGATATAAGTGTTATCGTTTGGGCAAAAAAGTTCAATGATTTTAGGAATGTCTATGCCAAACTCTTTTTGTATCCATGTACTCTCTGTTGCCAGTGTATTAGTATCAACAAAAAGCTCCATTCCCTCATAGATACGGCGAGGATAGACATATTGCTTTTGGGCAAAACACTCCGTGAGAGAAATATCTCCATCTTTCACATATACAAAGTTTCCGTTATTCAAGATAATCTCGCAACGGCCAGTCACGCAATAGTTTAGGAGCAAAGGCCCTTTTTTAATGAAACTATCTTCACCCAAATTTGGAGCTGCCCACGTCGGAGAATTTATAAAAATATACGCAATAGTAAGTCCGGGGAAAAGTTGAAAAAACGTCATAGACCCTTTTCCTTCCTTAGTTTTCATAAGTAGTTCTGCGTTGAACTCGCTACGTTTTATTGAAACGCCGGGAATTTCAATACATTTTCTAATAATATCATCAATCTTCATTTTTAACTCCTGTCGATTTGTCTGGCTCATTGCCCTTGATTTTAATCATATTATAGAATTGTAAGCGAAGTCAGTCAATAAAAAAACTCGTTGCTGTTTGGAGCCAAAAAGATGATTGGTTGTAGAGAGCTACTGCTAACTATGGTATCTTATAGAGAGGTTAGAAAACGCTAACCAGCAAATGAATGGAGGTATTCGTTATGAGTAACAAGTTACAAGCAAAAGACCTGATTAACCTCGGTCTGTTCACCGTTCTCTACTTTGTGATTGGCTGCTGTGTCGCCATTCCCGTCGGCTTTGTACCTATCTTTTTGCCGATCCTCGGAGCATTGTGGTCTTTGATTACCGGCATCCCGTTCATGCTGTTCCTGACCAGAGTTAAAAAATTCGGCATGGTTACAATTATGGGAATTTTAAGCGGCCTGCTGATGGGGCTGACTGGCATGGGATTTTGGGGCGTACCGATGGGCGTGATTTTTGGGCTGCTGGGAGATCTGATCTTGAAATCCGGCGGTTATAAAAGCGCCAAGAAGAGCCTGATCGGGTATGCGGTGTTCAGCCTTTGGATGGTTGGTACATATATCCCCATGTATTTCATGGTTGAGGATTCCTGGGCCAGTTTTGCGGCCAGCTTTGGTGAGGAATACGCTGACAGGGTAATGGCTGTTATGCTATGTGGAGCATTATTCTGGTAATCGCCGGAATCTTCATTTTTGCGATCCTGGGCGGACTTTTAGGTAAGGCGCTTCTGAAAAAGCATTTTGCTAAAGCGGGCATTGCGTGATGAACGGGCTATCATTTTCAGCAACAACCGAAAAAAGAAAAGGAATCCTGCTTGATCCCCGGACAAAGCTCATTCTGCTGCTGACGATTACAACACTGATGTTCAGTACCAGTAACGAAGGAATTATGAACATCGTCAAGCCGTGTCTAAGCCTTGTCCCCTTTGCTCTGATTTTGTCGGAACGCCGTTTCAAAACAGCAGGAAAATATCTGGTGCTATATGCGGTTTGCTTTATACTGGAACGGATTGCCCTTACGAGTTTGAGCGGATTACTCTCGTTCATCGTGCTGGCAGTGACATCTATCATGACGCGGTTTGCGCCCGGCATTATGACAGGTGCCTATCTGATCTCATCCACTTCGGTCAGTGAGTTTATCGGCGCAATGGAGCGTATGCACATCACGGAAAAAATCGTGATTCCAATGTCTGTCATTTTTCGCTTTTTCCCAACCATCAGCGAAGAATATCAGGCAATCCGGGACGCAATGAAAATGCGGAACATCCATTTTGGCGGAAAAAATCCTTTTCTGATGATAGAATACAGGCTTGTTCCATTGATGGTATCCGTTGTGAAGATTGGCGATGAACTTTCTGCTGCTGCGTTGACACGGGGGCTTGGAGCCACCGTTAAACGTACAAACGTGTGCCAGATCGGTTTCCATGTTCAAGATTTGATTGCGATTCTGTTTTGCGTTATCTGTTTTGCCTTGTTTTTGTTTCAGCAGCAGATTTCTTTTTGACGGGAGGGGGTGAACCTATGATACGGATTGACCATGTGACTTTCTCTTATGGAGAAGAAAACGAGAACGCTGGTGGAGTCCATGATATAAATCTGACCGTAGAGGACGGTCAATGCGTCGTACTTTGCGGCGAAAGCGGCTGTGGAAAAACGACAATTACCAGGCTGATCAACGGTCTGATTCCCCATTACTATGAAGGAAAAATGAATGGAGAAGTGTGGGTAAATGGGGCAAAGGTTTCGGAACAGCCCCTTTATGATACCGCGAAAACGGTTGGTAGCGTGTTTCAAAACCCCCGCTCACAATTTTTCAATGTGGACACAACCAGCGAAATCACATTCGGATGTGAAAATCTCGGCCAGCCGGAGCAAAGTATTCGGGAACGATTAGATAAGACCATCCGGGATTTCCGCCTGGAGAAATTGATGGGACGCAATATCTTTCATCTCTCCGGCGGGGAAAAGCAAAAAATTGCCTGTGCCGGGGTATCCATCATGGAGCCGGATGTGCTGGTTATGGATGAGCCGTCATCCAACCTGGATGCTTCCTCTATCCTGGATCTGAGAGCAATACTTGCGTTTTGGAAGTCGCAGGGGAAAACAATTATAGTGTCAGAGCATCGGCTCTACTATCTGCGCGGTCTTGCGGATCGTTTTATCTATATTACCGGCGGAAAGGTGGAAAAAGATTACTCCGCAGCGGAGTTTGAGAGCCTGACGGAGCAACAGAGAGCCAAGTTGGGGCTGCGTACCTTTATTCTTGAAGATTTGTTGCCGCCGAAAGCATTGCCCCAGGCCGGTCAGCAAATGGAACTTCACAATTTCTGCTTTGCCTACAAAAACGAACCGGAAACGCTGCACATCCGGGAAAGTAAAATCCCCGCAAATCGTATTGTCGGGATCATCGGGAATAATGGAGCTGGAAAGTCCACCTTCTCCCGGTGTTTCTGCGGCCTTGAAAAGCGCTGCGGTGAGGTGATCTGGAACGGCAGAACTTATCGGCCTAAAGACAGACTAAATACCTGCTACATGGTGATGCAGGAAGTCAATCACCAGCTTTTCACGGAAACTGTGCTGGATGAAGTCCTGATCAGTATGGAGGAGGAAAATCAGGAGTGGGCTGAGGAAATTCTTGCCGAGTTAGATTTAATCGGCTTCAAAGACAGACACCCTATGTCCCTTTCCGGCGGCCAAAAGCAGCGGGTAGCAATTGCCTCGGCAATCGCCTCCAAGCGTTCTATCTTATTTTTTGACGAACCGACCAGCGGTCTTGATTACAAACACATGAAAGAGGTTGCCAATGTCTTGAAACAAGTCAGGGATGCAGGCATTACCTTGTATGTCATTACCCATGATCTTGAGCTGCTTTTAGATTGTTGTACGGATATTGTCCATTTTGAGGACGGTTCCATCATCGACAAATTTCAAATGGATGAGGCCGGTCTTGAAAAAATCCGAAACTATTTTATAAAGGGGGTGCCTACAAAATGAAGGAAGAAAAGAAAGAGTCGCCCATAGGCGTCTTATGGGGATGGGGCAAGCCCTATCACGGGAAATTCATCGGCAGTATTATCCTTGCGGTATTAGGCGTGGCCTGCCAGATGGTGCCCTATTTCTGCGTGGCGCATATTGTCACACTGATGCTGTCGGGAGAGCAGGATTTTTCCAGTTATATGACGGCCTGTATCGTTGCATTGTGCGGTTATTTGGGAAAGGTTGTTTTCGCCAATCTTTCAACAGTCATTTCCCACACAGCGACCTATTACACGCTGCGTGATCTGCGGGAGAATATCACCGCAAAGTTGGCTCGCGTCCCGATGGGGACGATTTTAGATACTCCGTCCGGCCAGTACAAAACGACGATTGTTGACCGGGTGGAGGGAATGGAGCCGACCTTTGCACACCTGATCCCGGAAATGACCGCAAATGTGCTGGTTCCTATTGTGATTGTCGTGTACCTGCTTATTCTGGACTGGCGTATGGCGCTTTTGTCCCTTGTCACTCTCGTGGTGGGCCTTGTGGTTATGTCCGCCGGTATGAAAAACTATCCCGTCAAGTGGGAGGGTGCTGTCAAGGCAGGCAAGCAGATGACAGACGCCATCGTGGAATATATCGGAGGCATTGAGGTGGTGAAAGCGTTCAGCCAATCCGCCGGTTCCTACAAAAAATATTCTGACGCGGTGAATTACAACGCCAACTACTATGTGGACTGGATGCGGGAAAATCAGAAAACCATGAGCGCCTATAACGCCATCCTGCCCTCGGTGCTGATCTGCGTACTGCCCTGCGGCTTTTCGTTCTGGCTCTCCGGAAGCCTGGAACTTTCCACCTTCCTGTCCATTGTGATTTTCTCTCTGGGCCTTGTTGGGCCGATTATTGCGGCCTTTACCTTTACGGACGATTTGGCTGTACTGGGGACAAATGTGGAAGAAATCAGCCAGCTTCTGAACGCCGAAGAACTGAACCATAAAGAAACGCCAATCAAGCTGGAAAATACCGGAATTTCTCTTAGGTCTGTGTCGTTTTCCTATGACGGGACAACAGAGGTTTTGCATGATGTGAATCTCGCCATCCACCCCGGAACCATGACCGCCCTTGTAGGGCCGTCCGGCTCCGGCAAGTCTACGGTGGCGAAGCTGATTGCCGGGTATTGGGATGTTACATCCGGCAGCATTACCCTCGGCGGCCATGAGCTGAAGGATATGCCGCTGTCTGAAATTGCAGACCAGATTTCCTATGTATCTCAGGACAACTACCTGTTTAACCGCAGTATCCGGGAGAATATCCGCATGGGAAGACCCAGTGCCACGGACGCAGAGGTGGAGCAGGCAGCCAAACAAAGCGGCTGCGACGCCTTTATCCGCAAGCTGGACAACGGCTATGATACGGTTGTCGGCAGCGCCGGTTCCCATCTTTCCGGCGGTGAACGCCAGCGGATTGCCATCGCCCGCGCCATGCTGAAAAATGCGCCGGTTGTCATTTTGGACGAGGCAACTGCCTATATCGACCCAGAGAATGAGGCGCTGGTGCAGAAAGCCATTTCCACTTTAACTGTCGGCAAGACCCTGATTGTGATCGCACACCGGCTGTCTACCATTGTTGGCGCAGATAACATCGTTGTGGTGAAGGATGGAACCATCCACGCACAGGGTACGCATGAGAAGCTGCTGGAAACCTGCCCCCTCTACCGGGATATATGGCAGGCGCACATCGGCGCGAAAGACCAGATGTAAGGGGGTGTTGTCAGATGTATGGAACATTGAAAAAAATCTTTGCTTTTGCAGGCAGCAAAAAGGGGCTTCTAAAAAAATCCCTGTTATTTTCATTCCTGTCCGGGCTGTTTTCAGCCATGCAGTTTGCCGCCCTCTTTGTAGTGATCGGCGCGTTAGTATCTGACAACCGGGACGGAAAGTTTATCTGCATTTCGCTGGGAATTATGGCCGTTTCCCTCATTGGGTGTATCATCACGACCTATTTTTCCACGATGGAGCAGACGGAAACCGGCTATTGCATGGTGGCGGAAAAGCGTATCCACATCGGAGATCGGCTGCGCTACATCCCGATGGGCTACTTCAACAAGAATAGTATCGGGAATATTACCGCCATTGTCACAACAACTTTGGGTGATGTAGAGAACTCAGCAGCCCGTGTCCTGGTGTCAGTGCTGGGCGGTTTTTTCAACTCGGTTGCCCTCGTCATCGTCCTGTTGGTATTTGACTGGCGGATCGGTCTTGTGGCCGCTGCCGGTGTCCTGATTTACCTTGCGGCGGCGGAACTGGCGCTTCGCAAATCTGCCGCGCTCAGCGGGGTACGCCAGCACACACAGGAGTCCCTTGTGGAGTCTGTGTTGGAGTACATTCAGGGGATGGGGATTGTCAAAGCATTTGGACTGGAACAGGACAGCACGCAGTCTATCGGCAGTGCAATTAAGGCGAGCTGCCGGGATAACCTGAAATTGACAAAGGCCAGCGTTCCCTATGACGCTATCAAACAGGCTGTTGTCCGAGTGTTCAGCGTCCTGTTGCTTTTGGCCTCGGTCTGGTTCTGGCTGGACGGCTCCCTGCCGCTGGCCTACGGTCTGATTTTGGTGATTGCTTCTTTCATGGTGTTCAACGATTTGGAGAACGCCGGGAATATGGCCTCTTTGCTGCAAATGCTGGCGGCCTCGATGGATACGGCAAACTCCATTGATGACACGCCGGTAATGGACGAGAAAGGCGCTGATATTACGCCGAAGTCCAGCGAGATTGTGTTTAACAAGGTGGATTTTTCCTACGCAGACCGTAAGATATTAGATCAGGTCAGCTTTACCATTACCGAAAAAACGACTACGGCCATTGTCGGCCCTTCCGGGGCAGGAAAGACAACGATGTGCAACCTGATTGCCCGTTTTTGGGATGTGAATGCCGGGAAGATTACCATAGGCGGTACGGATGTACGAGATTTCAAGCTGGACAGCCTGATGAAGAATATCTCGATGGTGTTCCAGAGCGTATACCTCTTTGCAGATACGATTGAGAACAATATCAAGTTTGGCTGCCCGGATGCTACCCATGAACAAGTGGTTGAAGCGGCGAAAAAGGCTTGCTGCCATAACTTTATTTCTGCCCTGCCGGATGGCTATGACACCGTGATTGGCGAGGGAGGCGGTACTTTGTCCGGCGGCGAGAAACAGCGGATTTCCATCGCCCGCGCCATGCTGAAGGACGCACCTATCATCATTTTGGACGAGGCAACAAGCAGCGTTGACCCGGAGAATGAGGATGAATTGCAGCGGGCTATCGAGGCATTGACCCATGACAAGACCATCATCATGATTGCCCACCGTCTGAAAACCGTCCGCAACGCCGATCAGATCCTTGTACTGGACAACGCTCATATCGTCCAGCGCGGCACTCATGCGGAGCTGATCCAGCAAAAGGGCCTGTATGCCGATTTTGTATCGGCCAGACAGGAGGCCATCGGCTGGAAGCTGGCTCAGTAAAGGAGGACTTATGAACCTTTATGCATCTGGAGAAGATTTTTTAGAAGCAATTTTGGTTCTCTATAAAAAATTTGGAAGCGTCCGCTCGGTAGACATCGCTCGACATATGGAAGTATCAAAGCCCAGCGTATGCCATGCGGTTAATATTTTAAAAGAAGGGTTTTTAACTATAGATGAGAATCACTTTTTGTACTTGACGAGTCAAGGGAAAGTGGTAGCTGAAAAAATTTATGAGCGACACCGCTTTTTTACGGAAGAACTAATAGAAGCTGGCGTGGATCCACGACAGGCAGAAACAGATGCCTGTAAAATGGAACACGTAATTAGCGATCAGAGTTTCCCAAAATTGAAAGAACAGAAAGAAAAAAATAGATTATTACTGAATTTGTTTACGGCCTATGTCGTAAAGTCCGTAGAAGGGAAAAGGACGACTGAAATTCAAAACGCAATATCCAGACTGGTAAAAGGCAAGACGGTTCTTATTATCGTTACGAATGTTTATACAAAAAGAAAGAACATGAATGCATGAACAGAAGGAAACGGAGAAGCCGCATTCTGAATATGTGCAAAGGAAAGCTTTGTGCCAGCTGATTTGTAAAAAACTTGAGGATATAGGAACAATCACTGTAAAATAGTATCAGGAAGTATTAAAAAATATCCTTTATTAAGTGAGCTGTATACATTAACCAAAGATTTTTGTAACGTTATATTCTCAAAAAATGCTGCAAAATTAGACGAATGGATCAATACAGCACAAAAATATGATATTCCTGAATTTCAAACATTTATAAACGGTGTAAAAAAGGACTTAACTGCTGTAAAAAACGGAATCATATATTCGTATAATAACGGCTTGCAGAAGGTAGTGTAAATAAAATCAAAGTTATAAAACGAATAATGTATGGCAGAAACAGTTTTGAATTATTGAAAGCGGAAGTGTTATGCAGAAGTGTTGGTATTCATTGGAATAATAATCGGGTATTTTAATCATCCATTATGGGAGCTTATATTTTCTATATTTGGAAATTTAGCGGTATTTATTTGTTTTGTGATAGTGGTTCTATATAAGAAGAAACGTTGACTCATCTTATAGAATACGAAAGGTGTTTTTGATGAATAGATATCGTAAATCTTTGAATGATCCAAATACAAAATATAGAAAAAGTGCGATTGACGCCAACAATATCTTGTGTTAATATGATTGTGAGATTTGTATTTGTATCTGTAAACACAGATAAGAAACGCTGGTTCCGGATCTGACCGGAAGTAAAACATTAAGGAGCCAAAAGCCTCCTGCCTTTGTAATAAATAAGGTCATTTAGAATGAAAATTTCTAAATGGCCTTTTTTTGTTGCAAAAATATGGCAGACAACAAGTACAGATCAGCAAATAAGGAAAGGAGGATCACAAAAAAACACAAGGAAACTCAGAATGCAAGGAGGGCGTTATGAAACGAAAAAAGATGGAAAAGGAGGTCGTGCACCTTCTTGAATGGATTATCGAATATCCAGGAGTATGGCAGATTGTATGTAATCCAGATGGAAAGGAAACTTCGCCTGAATCTTTTAAGATGGCATATGATATGCTGGTCAAAAAATCTCTGTTTTATCTGATACCGGTATTGTTTGCAACACATCCGGGAGAAGAATCACTGGAGATGGCAAAAAATTTATGTACGGCTGACTCTGCTGCCCGCGAGATCCGAAAAAATGGTATGGGAGCATTAGTCAAATGTATGCGGGAACATCTGGAATGAAACTGGAAAACTTTATAAGGTTATGGGAGGACAATTATGAACAAATCAATCATGATGGGACGAGTAGTAAATGAGCCTGATTTACGCTACACACAGACAGAGAATGGAGAACTTGCCATCGCAAACTTTCGCTTGGCGGTAAACCGGAAATTTGTACGAAGAGGAGATCCGGAAGCAGATTTCTTCAGCTGTACGGCTTTTGGCAGAAAAGCAGAGTTCGCGGAAAAATATTTGTTTAAGGGTATCAAGATTCTGGTAGAAGGTCGTATGCAGAATGACAACTACAAGAATCGGGCTGGTGAAAATGTCTACGGCATGCGGCTTATGATAGAAGAGATTTCTTTTGCAGAAAGTAAGAAAGCTTTAGAATCTGGAAATGACGAGCGGGAAGAACCGGAAAGAGAAACGAGGGCATCTTCTAATCGAAACCGTTCTGACCGTGCGGAAAACCAGCGTTCAGCTTCCAGAAGCACCAGAAGTGAAAGAGCAGCAGAAATGGATGACCGTGACTATGACAGGGAACGTGAAGGTGGAAGATACAGAAGCAATACCAGGACAGATGCATCGGATGACAGACGGAGATCAAATTCTGGCGGGACAAGATCCAGAGGAACTTCGGCAAGAAGCCGGGAGCGTAGTCAGGATATTGATGACCGGTACATGGAAACAGATGATGAAAAACTGGATTTTGACTGAGCAAATCATAGGAGGAAATGCTTATGATGGAGAAAATGAACAAATGGTTGTCTGCACATAAACAGCTGTGCGTGATAACTGGAATTTTTGGTCTGTTAGTATCACCATTTTTATGGCCGGTATTTCTGGCAGTGATCATACAGTCCCTTTCACTGGTCATTCCGGTTGCAGCAGGACTGTTTTTCTATGAAAAATTTATTATGAAAAAGGACAAGGAGGAAACGAATGAGAATGATGATGACAACAAACAGCAAAAGAACCATGCAGATGCCCGTAAAGTACATGCAGATGCTGAAAAGACCGAGGATTTACCGAAAAATCATGAGAAGGGATCGGAAACGGTAAATTTCGATAATCAGGAGAAGCAGGCAAGATGCAGGGCACAGGTTGCCATATGGTACGAAAATGAAGGCTTTGAGCGGATCCAGGCGATTAGGAAAACTCTGGAATCTGAAAATCGAAACTGTTTTTCAGTAAACAGGGAAGGAATCTGCAGTATTTCCATTGGAAAAAGGAAATATCGAAGGGTTGGAATTTTAAAAGGATATCCTTTTGGACAGACAGAGGTGATCCGGGAAAAACTAAAGAAGGATGGTTTCATCACCAGTATGGGATGCAATAATTATCTCTGGATCTCATGGTAGAGAGGAGCTGGAACATGAGCATTTGCTGTAAAGCCATCCGGCAGATCTATTATAATGCAGGAAGTGGATATACGGTAGCTTCCTACATGACCAATGAAGATTTACCGGAGGAAGTAAAAAAACAAAAGAATGGAAATTATGGAATATTTCAGGCATTTGGAACCGAACTTCCGACAAACGAAGGCCTGGATGTGGAACTGACGGGAGACTGGAAACCCACAAAATATGGAATGCAGTATAGTGTGAGCAATTTTTCAGTAACCATGCCAACCACAAAAGAAGGTATTCGGACTTATTTGTCGTCATCCCTGATCAAAGGGATCGGACCGGCAATGGCAGCCCGCATCGTAGAAACGTTTGGGGAAGACACACTGAATGTTTTTAATGACAGCCCGGAGAAACTTCTTCAGGTAAAAGGAATTACGCAGAAACGCTTAGATGATATTCTGGAAGGATATCAAAAAAGCAGTTCCATCCGGGAACTGATGATGTATTTGTCCCCTTTTGGGGTGACTCCTGCAAAAGTTTCAAAAATACAGGAGAAATTTGGCCCTGCTGCAGTTATGATCGTGAAGGAGGAGCCTTTCCGGCTCTGTGAGGTTCATGGATTTGGATTTCTGACTGTTGACCAGATTGCAGTAAAGGCAAAACATTTCCGTGCAGATGCTCCCCTTCGCATTAAGGCTGCTATTTTGCATATTATGTCAGAAGCAGAAGGCGAAGGACATTTGTATTTAAAAAGAGAGGACATTATAGAACGTGTCGAAAAACTTTTAAATCACAACAAAGATGTTTCACCGGTCTCTGAACGGGCAATCCGGGATACAGGCAATGATATGATCCATACAGATGGAAGCCTGGTCTGCCACGATGGAGGGTTTTATACACGCAAAAGCTTCCAGGCCGAACTGGGAGCTGCTGCCGCATTAGTCAGACTCCATATGCAGACGGGAATGGCTGTAAATGTTGACCGTATTTTAAGAAAGATCCAGAAAGAACAGGATATTATTTTGAATGCGAAACAGCAGGTGGCAGTAAAAAATGTCTTTGAAAACCCGGTATCCATCATTACAGGAGGACCCGGCAGAGGAAAGACTACGGTGATCCGTTTCATCATTGCTGTACAGGAGCATTGGATAAAAATGCGGTGATCCTTTTATGTGCACCTACAGGCATCGCCAGAAGGCGAATGCGGGAATGTACAGAGTATCCAGCTCTGACGATCCATAAATCCATAGGGCTTACTGGAGAAGCTGGAGAGGAAGAATGGAAGAACGAGCAGCCAATTCCAGATGACCTGATCATAGCAGATGAGTTCAGCATGGTCGATATGTATCTGGCGGATAAACTGTTTTCCAGTATTAAATCCGGTGCCAGACTGGTCCTGGTGGGTGATAAAGATCAGATCGAATCCGTAGGGCCTGGAAAAGTATTTCAGGAGATCATTGATTCCGGCGTATTTCCGGTAACTGTCTTAGATGAATGTTTCCGACAGGAAGGGAATTCCACCATCAGCCAGAATGCCATTAAGATCAATAAGAATCAGCTGGATCTGGTGTTTGATGATACCTTTCAGTTTATTCCGGCTTCCACACCGGAGGAGGCTTCGCGAAAGATACAGAAAATCTATCGAAAAGAAGTACTGCAGAGAAACGGTTCTCTGGAAGAAGTGCAGGTGATGTCACCGCTTCGAAAAGATACGGAAGCAGGTACGGATGCATTGAATCTGGTATTGCGTGATATTGCGAATCCAAAGCGTTTCGGTTATCCGGAAATCACAAATGGCAGGAATACTTACCGGGAAGGTGACCGGGTCATGCAGACAAAAAACAACGATGAAGTAGCAAATGGCGACATTGGAGAAGTCATAGGGATTTTTCGGAAAGATCAAAAAATGGTCATGCGTGTAGATTTTGGGGATGGCCGGGTCATGGAATATCAGGAGGAAGACTATTGGCCGCTGACACTGGCATATGCGATTACGGTACATAAGGCTCAGGGCAGTGAATATCCGATGGCAATCCTTCCAATGCTTCCATGTTTCCGGTGGATGCTTCGCAGAAACATTTTCTATACAGCAGTAACAAGAGCCAGAGAAAGGTTTATAATTGTGGGAAGCAAACGTGCAATCGCACAGGCTATCCGGACGGATTACATCAGCCGGCGAAACACCATGTTTGGGTACCGTATCCGAAAAATATATGAAGCAATCCTGAAACAGGAAAAGAGCGCATAAAGAATGAATGACAGGCAGACGTTGGAAAAATCCAATGCTCTGCCTGTTTCTTTCCTTCGTATGCAGAAAATTACATAATGAAAGAGGAGGGAACAAAATGCCAGATCTTTGTTTTTATGCACCATGGATTATGAAAGAACCCATTCCGGACCCATTTCGGATGATGTTGGAAAAAGCAGGGAAAAAACGGATCAGCTATGATGAAGCGGATTGTTCCATGCGAAATATCAGGAAGCAGGGAAAAGTCTCCCGCCTTCATGGGCCTACGTTACATGCTCTTCTGACACTGATTCAGATCCGGAAAGAAAAAGACTCTGGTGCTGCCGGTATACAAAGGGGCAGGGATGCCATAAATTATTTCTGCATGGAATATCCTGGAAATCAGGGAAAGTATGTAATGACTTATAATTCGAAAAACGGACGTTTCAGTGGGATTTTAAAGACAGAAGAAAAAAACGAGAAGCTTCCGGGAATCCGGGAGGGCAAAAACACAGGCGAGCAGTACCTGGCCCTTTTGGCTTATGCCAATCTGGTCCCGGATAATCCTTTATTTAACGAAGAGTTCCAAAAAAATTTCTACATACTGGAAGAACAGGAAAAAAAGGAATGGGAAGACATGGAAGCTGCACTGAGGGCGGCATTTATCTGTTGCGATGCCATGTACTGCGAAGTAATAGCAAATCCGCAGCAGGCGGTCCCGCTGGAAAAGAGCCAGTTCCGTGCAGAGGAACTGGAGGATGTGCTTCCGGAATATAAAATTGCGGCCGGGGTATATGCACCAAACGATGAAATCTATGGAAAGTTTCATGTGCTTTTGCCTGTAAATGAGAAGACAAAAAGAACACTTTTTGAATTAAAACAGATCTACTCTGGCAGATGGTATGTAAATGAAAGGACAAAAGAAAGGATCCCTTCGCTTCCAGAAGACTATCTGGTAAGTAAGGAAGCTGAAGAAATCCTGCAGATGGTGGATAAGACACCGGCAAGGCTGTTTATGATGACAGGCGATGCCGGTACTGGAAAGACAACGGATGCCAGAATGATCGCCCAGATCTTAGGGCTTCCATATTATGTGTTCACCTGTGGACCCGGAACGGATGAACTGGAACTTTTAGCGACCACCGTACCAAATATGGGAGGAACAGCGCATCTGGAAATGGAATTGCCACGTCTGGAAGACATTGAAATGGATCCGGCTTCAGCTCTTGCAACGGTAAATGGCATTTATGAAGAGGGGATCAGCCGGGAAAAAGCTTTTCAGGAGATCCTGAAAGCAGTTTATGAAAAAGGCTATGAAAAGTCGAAAAATGAAAAAGACTTCCTATTAAAAGAGTCAGAAATCGTAAAGGCATGCAGGGAACCATCTGTGATTGAAATTCAGGAGCCGGCCATGATTGAAAACCTGGGACACTTACGAGATTAAACTCCCTGTTTGACGATGGAGCTGTAACCGATCTGGTAAATGGAGAACAGATACGGAGAAATCCGGATACGATTGTGATCATGACCACTAATCTGGATTATGTTGGCTGTCAGAACTTCAACCAGTCAGTTCTTTCCCGAATGAACCTGATTCAGCCAAAGGAAGCCCTGACAGAAGAGGAAATGGCAAAAAGGGCAATGAAAAGAACCGGGTTTAAAAACAAAGAACTTCTGTCCTTTATGGCTGCCACGGTCTGCAAGATCCATGAATATTTGATTGAACAGGACATTACGGATGGCGTATGCGGATACCGGGAATTGGAAAACTGGGTGTTAAGTTACATGGTTTCCAATGATCTCAGGAGGTCAGCATGGACAGCACTGCTCAGCAAAGCATCCATGGACAGGGAAGAACAGGGAACTATGGAACGCATCTTTCTTCTTCCTCATTGTGATGTGGATTAAAAACGGATGGAGGAAACGAATGAAAAAGGCTTTATACCGGAAACGGATATGTGCAGAGAAAGAAAAACTGACACCGGAAAAAGTATTTCATACGCCGCAGTATCGTGATCTTTTGACCTCGATCGGGCATGAAATCACGGGTGGAAAGTTGACTACATTACGGTTATACGATGATAAAAATTCGGGGATTGCAGGATGGAATCAGGGAGAAACAGTTGCCGTAAATCTTGGAAACCAGATTACGTCAAGTTTTCTGACACTGGAATTAAAAAGTGACAGCCTGATCGGGATTCTGGGACATGAATGCGGACATTACCGGTATACGGATTCTGCACTTAGAAAAAGGTATGCCGAGCATATGTTAAATGGTAGCTGGTATCCAAAGGAGCCAGTACCGGAAAATGCACAGGAAAAAGAGGCATTGGATGCGATGAATGTCTACTTTGAAAGAAAAGATAAAGCAATCCTTTCTATCTTTCTGCAGACAGCATCTTATCTCAGCAATCTTTTGAATGATATGTACATAGAAGAGAAGATGTGCGCCCTTTTTCCGGGAAGCATCCGCAGGGGAATCCTTATGAATCGTGACCGAAATGTGGAATGGCTTCCAACACTTAGGGAAATGCTGGAAACGGAGAAAGACAGGTTATCTATTCTTATGAACCTGTGTGCACAGTATGCCTTGTCTTCAAGGGTCAATGCCTGGGATGGTGCGGATTACGAGCTTATTGATACACTAAAACTGCTTATGCCGGTCATTGATGAAGCGGGAAAGGCAGCAGATGACATGGAGAGATATCTTGCCACCAACCATATCCTTCTGATGATCTGGAAATATTTTGCGGAAATCATAGATGAAATAGAGAAGAACAGTACAGAAAATGAAGAGCAAAAGCCAGAACAGGAAGAGCGTGAAGGGCAAGAGGAAAACCCGAATGAATCCGAAGAAGAACCGGAGGAAGAAAAGCAGGGTAACACAGGGTCACAGACTGAGCAAAATGAAGATAAGATCAGAAAAGAGGATACGGAACAGGAGTCGGAAACAGAAGACAAAACAGAAAGAAACGGAAAGGATCAGGAAACGGAAGACCCTGAAAACGGGCGCACTGCAGAGCTTCAGAAATTTCTGCAGCAGCTGTGTGAAAATCTTCCGAAATGTGTCAGGGAGTCTGGTGGCTTCGAAGACAAACAGAATGGATGTGGCATCCCTGCCTCAGAAACGGAAGCATCCAGTGATAATGCCTTACAAAAAATCCTTTATGAAATGGCGAAAGAGACGCTTGATGAAAAGATACAGAAAGAAATTTTCGAACATCTTCAAAAGGAATTGATGGAGATACCGTTTGAAGAAGGCCATGACCTGGTACAGAAAAAACTTTGCCGTAAGACCGAGATATCAGATTTTTTAAAATTACTGACAGAAAAGTATGAGGGGCAGCTTGAACAGGTAAAAAAGAGACTTCGCCTGAAACTGCTTCCTATATTGAAAAATCAGAAAGAACGCACGGAACATAAGCTTTTTCTTGGACGTCGGGTAGATCTTCGAAACATAGCTGCACCGTCTGGGGCAGTATTTAAGAAACAACAGCCAGGAAAAAAGATGGATATCTGTGTGGCTGTGCTGGTCGATAATTCTTTTTCCATGTGTGGGGAACGGATGGATCATGCCATTCTTGCAGCACTTTGCCTGTATGATTTTTGTATGGAAGCAGAAATACCGGTTTTGGTGTGCGGACATCATACAGATGGATACCGGCATGAGAACCTGAAAGACGAAACGGTGTATCTGCATTGCTGCGCAGATTTTGAAACGGATGAAAAGGATCGGTTCCGGATCGCTGGTATGCAGCCTTATGGAAGCAACCGGGATGGAACTGCATTGTGGTATGCTGGCAGCCGGCTTTTAGAACGACCGGAAAAGCAGAAACTGCTGTTTGTGATCAGTGATGGTGCACCTAATGCAAACCAGTATGGAGGCACAGGGGCAAAAAGGGACCTTCAGAAGATTCGGAAAAAGCTGCTGCAGCAGGGAGTATTCTTTCAGGCGGCTGCAATCGGAAGCGACAAGGAAGCAATTCAGGAAATTTATGAGGAATCTTTTCTGGATATTACGGATCTTGAACAGCTTCCAGCTCTTCTGACAAAGAAATTGCTGCGTTTTATCAGGAGGTAAGGATGAACAGGAAAAACAGGAAAGAAAAAGAACAGAATACGGATGTATCAAAACAGATCTGTGTTCATAAGACACAGAATACGTTACTGGAATTTAATAGCTTTTTGCGGATGGCAGAGCCAAAGGATTTCTGGCATTTTCACGAAGACTTTGCCAGCGATTATTCCAGGATCCGCGCTGTCATGGTTGACTACAGCAAAGAAGACAGCATCAGCGTTTATGCAAATCTGAGCCCGGAAATCATAAAATACCTGTATTCCCGTATATGGAATAATGTGCAGGAATTTAAATTCTTCCAGCAAAAGATCTTTTGCGAGGATAAAAATTCCAACATGGGAAGAGTTACAGTATTTTCCATACAGAGGAAGGTTCGCAACAACAAAGGAGAAGTTTTAAATTATCCGTGGGTTGTCAGGATACAGAATGGCACCGGTGTAGCGATGCATAATGCCAATGGCGGGCAGTATTGTAAAAAAGACAGCTACCGGAAAGAAAAAGAGGTTACCATACAGCTGAAAGATGAGGAAATCTTCACACTGTTTGCAAGAACTTCTGCTGTGATCCAGTCATTTGAACAGGATTGCATGACACGCCGCAGACAGGCTGGAAATTTCCGGAATTTGTACAGAATGATAGAAAAACTCATTGTGGAAACTGAGGAGGAAAAAGATAATGCTGCGTAAAAGAATAAAGAAGAACACATTGAAATGGAAAAAAATCTATGCGGAACAGTTTCTTGATATGATGGACGAGGAAGAAAATGCTTTACAGAAGATTTATCTGACAGGGTATGTACTTGAACTGAAAAAGAACCGGTATTTTGCCGGATGGTACAAAGACCGGATCGTTTGCCGTTCCCTAGAGTATGCACGTTATTTTCCGAGTGCCGAGGCAGCGGAAGAGTATGTACATAAGTATCTGGGATTTGCAGGCATGACCTGTTATATCTGCCATGTAAACTGGACGCTGGCTTCCTGCGGGAGTGAAAATATGGAAGATAACGAAGAGAACTTGTTAGAGGAAAATAGTAAGATCCTTTCGTTTGCAAATTATGCAGATGTAAAGCAATACCAGAAACAGCGAGGCATGGAACATTCTACAATGGCGATCACTTATGCAAGCCGGAAAAAGAAGATTATCCTGGCAGCATAAGAACAATTTTGGGGGACTGGCGAACAGTCCCCTTTTTATATGGGAAAACAGGAGGAAATTGGATGGAATGGAAGAGTTATGAAGAATGGCTTGATATTACCCTGTACCGGCAGATGACGAACCTGATCTATAAGCTGTCATCTAATGAGGAAAAATATAAAATTTATATGCAATTAAAAGAAAATGACATGTTTCTGGAAAAGCCGAAGGTAGACATGGAAACTGCTTATGGACTGCACTATCCGGGAGAAGTCCTGGAGCGCATTGGAGAACATCTGACCTTGACAAAGCAGACATACCGTGCCCTCGGACTTGCCCTGGCAAGGATGATGCCTTTACAGGAGACCTGTATGTTCAATGGAACTCAAAAGGATCTGTTTTGGAAAAAGATGAAACAGATTCTTGGAGAGAAAGACCTGTTTTTGATCAGTATCAATTATATCTGTGAGGAAAAGGAAAAGAATCGGTGGAAACAGGCCATGCATGCGTATCCATTTGAGCGAGCAGAAGAAATGCTGTTTGCCATGTCCATCCTTCCGGATGATGAAACACTGTGGGAAGGCATAAAACAGAGACTTGCTGACAGCTTTTCAAAGAACCGGAAGATATCCGTATTTACTGAATGGAATCTTTTCGTGTGGATGGTAGGCAAAGTAATGACAAAGCTTAAAGGGTATCGCAAAAAGGATCTGGATATCCTGAAACTGCTGGTAAAGTTAACAGGCACAAATGCTAAAAATGCGGATGCCGTTTTGGAAAAACGTATGCGTATGTTTGGATATTCCGACAAAGAGACCGCTTTTTTAAATTTTGTACTGATGTATTTTGTAGAGAGACCCGATCGGATAAGCCTTTCCGGGTTGACAGCAGAAAAAATTGGTCTGAATGTATTAGAGGCATTTTTGCCCGGAAAAGAGACATATCCAGAAGAAGCTTATGTACTTTGTTCACGGATTTTAAGAACATATGGGAAACTTTCTGTCCGTATAGACGGTAAAGAACGGCTGGAAAAATGTATGAATGAAACGTTCAGGGTGGAAAATGTAAAAACGTTTCTTACGTTGTTTCCATTTAGAAGTAATGAACCGGAAGAGTGGCACTACATTGATCTGACAGAAGAAAAATGGGATCCTCTGGTAAAAGAGCTCTCTTCGGAAGAATTTGAAGCGTGTGTTACAGATACTCTGAAAGGCAAAACATACAGTACGAAAAGTTTGCTGAAGTATCTGGAACGTTATGAAAACCTTACAGGAAGTAGATACCAGGATGTTTTCTGGAAAAAGAGTGAGCCGGAACTTTACGCGGTTTTCAACCGGCTGATCCTGCATGGGATTTTGGATGGAAAAAAGTATCTGGAAGAGTTTGTAAAGGATTATAAAAATGAAGAACCGAATCTGAAGAAGAAGTGGGAATTTATGGCAGGATATTTAAAAAGTGAAATAAAGGGTCTTTGTAATGAGCATTCCTATCTTATGCTGAAATTTCTGATCAATGAGATTGGAATGGATGGATGCGAATTCTTAAGCCCTTGGAGGATTTTAAAGGAAACTTTCTCCTTGGGATACTATGCTATCCAACATAGAGAGTGCGAATTTTTTTCGCCAGTTCTGGGAAAAGAGGAACACCGGGAACTGTTTTCAATGGTAGAAAAGAAATTCTTTATGAATATCCGGATATTTATCCAGAATACCTGACGGCCTTACTTTTAAAGGAAAGTACAGCACTTTGGCTGGAACAGTCAGAAGCATATGAGCTTTCCAAATTGCTTCTTCCATTTATAAGTGATTCTTATCGAAGAGAAACCCTGTATCAGAAATATATGACAGAAGAGGATCGGAAAAGATATCAGGAACGGAAAGAATGGCTAAAGGAACAGAAAAAACGGATAGATCACTGGAAAACAGAAAAAAACATCAAACAGCAGTTTAATCAGATATTACGGGAAAACAGAAAAACGGATAAGGAGATTCAGTCTATTTATGAGTTTTACAAGAATGGTCGTTATTCATATGGCCATAAAAAGCTCTACTGTAAGATCGTTTCCTCGTATTTAAAAGATAATTTTACAGGAACAGCGAAAAAGCCGATGGCCAAAAAGGAAGCTCTGTATCTTCTTAAACTGGCAGAAAATATGTACCAGGACGAATGCATGGAGTTACCGGAGATTACTGAATTAATAGAAAGGGCAGAGGTAGCGTGATGATCGAAAGAATCTTAAAGCACATGAATATTTACAGGGAAATGAAAAAAGCAGCAATTCCCCTGAACCTGATAGGAAAGAAAGGGGAAGATTCCTGTATGAATGCGGCCAGACTGGTAAATCAGCAGGAACTTTCCAGTCTGATGGAGGGGTTAAATGAGGAGACGATTTCTTCTTTGATGGACGATCCGGAAATACTCAGCTATTTGGGTAAAATGAACAAAAAGGATTTTTCTATTTTAGAACCAGACCGCATCAGAATGGTCATAGAATGTGCGGGAAATGAAAAGCTGTCCGAATTTCCCTATGAAAAGATTGAGAAAGTACTGGCAGATAAAGAAATCCCGGACCGGATCGTATATGTTTATCTGAAATATTATGCTTTTCTGGAACCGAAAGAAGAGTTAAAGAAACAGCTAGTAGCAAGTCTTGAGACCTGCATTGGTGAGTTTGATGTTGCCTGTGCGGGAATAAAGATACGCATGCTTTTGATAAATCCGGCTTTTTCAACGGAGCTTCTTTATGAGCTGCTCAAGGATGAGGAATCATTGGCATTACTTTTGAAGCAGGATCTGATGGAACTTGTAAATTATTTATCCGAGTTTTGTGAAGAAACGGAAAGCTTACATAAGAAGCAGCTGGAAGAATTGAGCCGGCATCCAAAAGAAATCCGGAATGGACTGGAAGTGATTCTCACTCAGATACCAAAAGAATGGCAGGCCTCTTTTCTTCACTTGTGGCTCTGGAACGAATCATTATATGCAGACATTCCAAAGCTGATAAGATTTTTGACAGGTCCGGATGCAGATTTTGAAAAGATTTCAAATGGAAAGGCAGCCTATGTGAACACTCTGTATGGAAATCCGCTTCCAGATATGGATCTTTATGAGCTCACTTTGGAAAAGACAGAGCTTATCCTGTATGCCATTACGAAACGGAAGAAACATTTCCTGGAACTTTTGCGAAAGAATGGAGACTGGCTTATAAACCTTGACAGGAATTCGTTGATTCTGGATGAAGAGGTTTATAAAAGATGCCTGAATCTAAATACTTTAAACGAGCAAAATTTAAGGGATTGTGAATATATGGTAGTTCCCTGGAGAAAGAGTGAAGAATCACTGTTTTCGAAGCCTCGTGTATTTGAAGAATTGAAAGTCCTGTACAATGTGAAAGCAGTCTATATAGACCTGTATGATCGTTTAGCATACTCCAAAAGTGATGATCGTCTTCGGGTGATCCGTGAGTTGATAAAAAGAGACTGCCTGACAGATGCATTAGAGGAAAATCAGGTTGAGCGATTGGCAGAAGCTTTGTCAAAAAAGCCGCTTTCCAGATGGATGCAGGAGGATTTAAAAAACATTCTGGATCTCCGGCATGAAACAGCCATATGGATTTTGATTTTTTTAATGGATTTCCCGGAACTTTTAAAGGATCTTACAAAGGATAATCAGGTTTACTTCCTTTTGCATAATCAGAATCTTTTAAATGGCTGTTCCGGATTACCTGCATTGATGGACAAACTGCTGGCCCAGGATCCTTCCTGGAAGAATTTAAAGACAGAATTGAATATTTCGGATGCTTTTGTCGAGGAAAATAAATCCAATATCCAGAAGTTCATTTATGAAGGCGGCGCAGAGATCATGACTTCCTTTCTGAACAGGCAGCCGAAAAAGAAGGAAGAAATCCGAAGAATCGTAAATGCTGAGTTATTAGGAAAATTCATGGAGCTGAAATACCATGAAGGAGATCTGGGACGGGAAATTGCTTTTCCAATAAAAAGAGATACAGAAGAAATCTGGAAAGAAAAGCTGTTGCGCGTGGATTGTGGATGGGAAATCTGGGAAGAGGACAGCCTGCTTCCGGTTATGCAGATAGGAGAAGTACCGCTGCGCAGCTGCATTTCCTATCGGAATGGTCCAAATTGTGATTGTCTGTTATCCTGTTTTGATGCAAATAAAAAAATCATATTTATCAAACACAATGGTAAAATTGTATTTCGTGCAATTCTCCGTCTGACAAAAGGTTCTTTTGTAGCTGCGGATGAAAGGAAGACGCTTGAGTTTGTTGATGTGACTGCCAAAAGCGAACCACATGAAAATAAAGCAGAAGAACTGGTTTTGTTTTTGGAACGTTATTATCAAAGCGGACTTAGCGAACAGGAAATACGAAAAGCAGTAAATTTAACTGCCATGCGGGTAAAAGAAAAAGCAGAAAAAATAGGAGCAAGGCTTGTACTTAACAGCAGTTATAAGAATGTTCTGGAAAATAAAAACTATGTTTTGACAAACTTTTATATGTACATTTCTGCATGTGAACTACTCGGCAACTGAGTTACCAGAGCATCTGAAATCTGGCGGGATACCGCCTTTTTTCAGGGTGCGTCCATGACACCAATACTGCTTGCCTTTCGGCTATACAGCTACTTTTATTACTTCTGGATTTTTTAGTCCGGTTATGGACAGTTCCTTCTGTTTTCCGAATACGGAAAGATATTTCCGCAGGATATTAAACGCGCCTACTGCATCTGCATTGTAGCTTACTCTGTCAGTTATATACATACCCCGTTCTTTTCGGTTTGTTGCTTCTGCATATCTTTTTGATACTTTCGGTGATAACGGACTGCACTGGCTGGTATAGCTTTCCTCCTGTTTTATCAATTGGATTCCATACAGTTTCAGCTTATATCCTAGCATGATATAAAGCCTGTTATATGGCAGTCCGTGAAACTTCTGGTTGACTTTATGCCCCATATCCTTCTCTTTACGGATATTTCGGATATCTCCCACAACCACACAGCGGATATCTTCTTTTCTGCAGTATTCTGCAATCCATCTGGTCACTTTATGAAGATAATCCTTCACTGTATTCTGCTTTTTTCTGTAAAGTCTCTGGATATGTTTCGATGATCCTGAATATCTTATCCCTCTTTCCGATTGCTGCGCATACCAGACAGACTGCACTCTGGCGATCTCTTTATGAAAGTATCTTTCTAATGAAAGATATTTCCTTCCAAGGATAAAAGTCCGGCCATTTCCGGAATCATAACAGGTCATCAGATTATGAAGTCCAGGATCAATAGATAAATAATGTCCATTCTGGAAAAGCTGCTCTGGTACTTCGATCTCGTAGATAACGATAAGGTCACATTTTCCGTTTTCCGGCGGATAAATCCGCAATTGTTTTATATGATCCATGTCCCTGAAAATCTTATTTTCAAGATGTAGAAATCTTTCATGGATCCCATAGGTTCCTTCCATATAGCTTTTCAGATCCTTTGGCAGAGACAGCCGCAGCTGGTCTGAACCTTTCTCATGCCGGATCCCCATCTGCATGTATGTGACCGGGATATTGTCCTGTTTAAAACGGGGCGGATTTGGATCTTTGATCCCTCCGGTCTTTTTCAGAACATAGAAAGATCTCCATGCTTTGTCCAGCTGCTTGCAGGTTTCCTGTGCTGTCTGTGACGGAAGCTGTCTGTACCACAGATCTCCTTTATGCGCTTTTTTCTGATAATACCAGTCAGGATACTTTTCCAGTCCCAGCTCTTTATAATGATGACGTTCGTAGTTGCAGACATTACAGAGTTTGGAAGCTGCATAACACATATGCCCTATGATATTGGAATATTCCGGCCGAATCTTTACAGATGTTCTGTGTGACAGCAGCATTCCTCTTCCCCCTTTGGACAGCTATGCAGATAGAGATCTACACTCCACCTTGGTTTAATACGACTTGCTCTGATGCTCAATATAACGGCGGATATTTTCCTCCGATACAGATCCGATCATTTCCACATAATAGGAATGGTTCCACAACTCTCCCTTCCATATCTGGTCTCTTATTTCCGGAAAACGTTCGAACAGTTTTCTGCCGGTGATTCCCTTCAGATACTTGACAATCGCTGTTATGGACAGTTTTTGGTGGAGCTGATACAAAACAGTGGACATGAGCACCTTCACCACATTCAAATAAATGAACAGTAAAACCTTTATCCTCAGCGATCTGCTGCACCAGTTCCTTTAGATATTCCTCAATTTCTGGGTTTAATATCTTCCGCCGGTATTTCACCGACCACACCATATGGTAATTAATATTACACACACAAGTCCTGTAATGTATTAGATTTTCTTTCATACATATAGTATAACATAACAAGTAGAAATGCGCAATAAAAAAAACGAACGTATTTTCGATTGATTATATGCCGGTTACGGAATTAATACCAAGGGATTGGGAGATTATTATATTATTTCAATATGCAGATATGCACAATCCTGCGCTTTCATCCCGGTAATTGAATTGCCAAGGATTCCCGCTTATTGTCCTAAAAATGGAAGCCAGTATCTGGACAGCCTTGGAGGGGTCGCTGGTGTCAGTGCTTCCGGAAGCTATACCTGCAATACATTTTTGCTGGAAGCAGAAGAGAGGAGAAAAGAGAGCTTATGAATATACGAAGAGCAGGAAGAAAAGTAGTAAAAAACCTACATAAAGAGTATGGCATATATCGGATCGGTTTTGTAAATATTTATGGTGAAGAAGATGAAACAGAATTGGACGCCATGAACATCAATGATCTGGAAAGATTATGGCTGTCTCTTTGTCCGGAATTTGAGTGCAAGGGAAACAGTGTATGCTATGTGGAACGGGTAGGTTAAAAAACACCCGATGCAATTCGGGGAAAAAGTGTCTTGTAAAGGTCATTCATTGATGCTAAGATAAAATAAACAAAAGCTTTTTCGAAAATTTCTTTATAACATAAAAAGAATAAAGTGGGAGGTGACAGCGAACGTGGCAGATGAAAAAATTATGCCAGAGAACGGATTGGAAGTACGTTACGAAAGATATAAAGGTATTATTAAGAATTTTACACTCATGAGTGACATATTTATGAGAAATGTTTTCAAACAGAGAGAATGCCTGGAATATGTTTTGCAGGTCATTATGGAAAAACAGGATCTGAAAGTAATTGAGCAGATCATCCAGAAGGATTATAAGAATCTGCAGGGACGATCCGCAATCATGGACTGTGTTGCCAGAGATTTCGAAGGCAAACAGTTTGATGTGGAGATCCAGCAGGATAATGAAGGTGCATCACCTAAGAGGGCACGTTACCATAGTGGTTTGATGGACATGAACACTTTAAATCCGGGTCAGGATTTTGATGAATTACCGGAAAGCTATGTGATCTTTATTACCAGGGATGACATCCTTGGGTATGGCTTTCCTATTTACCATATTGACAGGCATATCAAAGAAGCCGATGATAGCTTTCAGGACGAAGCACATATTATATATGTGAATTCCAGAAAACAGGAAGACACAGAACTTGGGAGACTTATGCATGATCTGCATTGTAAGAATGCGGATGAAATGCACAGTCCGGTTCTTGCAAAGAGGGTACATGAATTAAAAGACACGCAGAAAGGAGTTGAGTTTATGTGCCATGAAATGGAGAAAATTTATAGCGAGGGAATGGAAAGCGGCGAAAAGCGCGGTGAATTAAAGGCTAAAAAGGAAACAGCCCTTTCACTTGCTGAAATGGGATTACCTGTTGAAAAAATCGCAAAAGCTGTAAATCATAATGTGAATGAAGTCCAAAAATGGATTGATGAAAATCTATGTGCAACAAAATAAGGAACGCATTTATAAATGGGCAGGTCTGTTGGGCTTGCCCTGATTTATATAATATCGTGCTTAAGAGTAAATATCCAGTTATAATAGAGCAGTTATTCTGTATCAGAGTTGTAGAGACATCAGCCATAAATATATTGTATTAGAAAAGGAACCTATCAAATGGAAACATTAGTTATCTATTTTTCGCAGAAGGAAAGACAAAAGAAGCGGCTGGACGGATCGCACAGCTTTCCGGTGCAGATCTGGCAGAGATTAAGACTCATAAATCTTACCGGATGTCTTATAGAAAAACGGTATTTACCTCATTAAAGGAAATTTTATTAAATGAGCGGCCAGAACTGGATATGGAGATTCCTGATATTTCTGCATACGACAGGATACTGATAGGAAGCCCGATCTGGTGTGGAACATTTCCAAATGCAGTATTCAGTTTTCTGGACAAGGTAAATCTGAATGGAAAAAAAGCAGCAATTTTTACAACCAGCGGAGCTACAGAACCACAGAAGATTGCAGTGAAGATCAAAAAGAAATATTCTGCAAAATGGTGCAGACCATTTAATGCGAACCATGCAACAGATGAAAATATCACAGATTGGTTAAAATAGTATGTTCTTACAAACAGGAATGCGGATGAAATGCACAGTCCGATTGTTGTAAAACAGGTACATGAATTAAAAGACACGCAGAAAGGGCCACGCTTATGTGCCCTGAAATGGAGAAAATTTATAGCGAAGGAATGGAAAGTGGGAAACTAAAAAAAGCAAAAGAAACAGCTCTTTCTATGGCAGAAGAGGGGATGGATGTTAAGAAAATTGCCCGCTTGGTTAAAGTAAGCGAAGACGATATCCAGAAATGGATTGATGAAAACATGTGTGTAGCGAAGTAAATAAAAATGATATTATAGTGGGTAAGTGAGACTGTAATTAATTCTGTGTAAATTCTAAAAGAGCTATATATCCTCTTGGATTGATGTTAGAATAAATATCAATTCAGGAGGATTTTTTTATGGCACGAAGAAGAAAAATGGATCCGGAACGCAAAGCGTTCATCAGTAGCTTGTTGGAACACTATCAACCAAAGGATGCCCAGGACGTCCAGGACATGCTGAAAGACCTGCTAGGCGAAACGCTGCAAGGTATGTTAGAAGCTGAAATGGATGATCACCTTGGATATTCCAAGTATGACTACAAGAACAAAGAGACAGACGATAGCCGTAATGGTTATAGTCCTAAAACAGTCACCTCTTCAATGGGAACGATCGATCTGGATATACCACGAGATCGAAAGGGAGATTTTGAACCGCAGATTGTGAAAAAGAATCAGACAGATATCTCAAACATTGAAGATCAGGTACTTTCTATGTATGCTAAGGGAATGACGACAAGGGATATCTCCGCTCATCTCAAAGATGTTTATGGTGTGGATGCATCAGCAGAAATGATATCACATATGACAGATCGAATCCTTCCTATCGCAAAAGAATGGCAAAATCGGCCGCTGGAAAGAAAATATGCCATTGTTTTTATGGATGCGGTACATTTCCATGTTCGAGAAGACAATCGAACGGTAAAAAAAGCTGTTTACGTTGCTATAGGTGTTAAACTGAATGGAAAACGTGAGGTTCTCGGCATGTGGGTAGGAGGAAATGAAAGTGCGAAATACTGGTTGTCCGTTCTCAACGAGATAAAAAACAGAGGTGTATTGTGCATCAGATTCGTTATTCTACAAAATTTATCTCTTACAAAGATTTAAAACCATTTATGGCGGATTTAAAGCTGGTTTACAAAGCTGATACAGAAGATCTTGCACTCACAGCCTTGGAAGATCTGGAAGAAAAATGGGGCAAAAAATACCCTGCTTCCATTGGATCTTGGAGAAATAACTGGACACAATTATCCACTTATTTTAAATATCCATCTGAGATACGTAAATTAATATACACTACAAATTCCATCGAAAATTTTAACCGCCAGCTACGCAAGGTTACGAAATCCAAGACTATTTTTCCGACCGATGATGCACTTTTCAAGATGCTCTATCTGGCAATGATGGATGCTACAAAAAAATGGACCGGAAAGGCTTGGGACTGGGGTCTGACACTGGATCAGTTATGCATCTATTTTGGGGATCGGATCCAGCCAGAGGATATCGATTAAGCACAGATCCAATCACATATCAAGGGTAAATAAACGCCCGATTTTCTCGGGCGCCCTTGACATGCAATAGAATCCATGCTACTAAATAAACAACAGGCTGAACAGCAAAGTATGCCATTCAGCCCATCACATTATATTTTTGTATTCTATAAACCTATGATTTTATCATCAATCTGAGAGGTTTACACAGAATAATTTACACTACCGGGTAAGTCGGTTTTCGACTTACCCATTTATATTAAAAGTTAGAAATTTTGAGCACTATGTCCAACAATTCTAAATAGCAATATACAATAAAAGCAGATACATAAGCTGTTCTTTTAATGAAAAATGCAGCAATCCGGGCTGCTCCCATGCTTTTGCCGGATATGCTTTTTCAAAAAAGTCTCCATCTTTCCAATAGAGTCCATAAATTAGAAGACGTTTCCCCTCCCGGATAGCTTCCGGCTCCATAATCAACTCCCAACGAACCTGATCCATAAGGTGAAGATAAAGTGATACACATAGAACCAGGTTACTGGTACGATTGTGTGTAAGAAACTTCTGCTCCAATAATGAGGGCATTTCAAAAGAAATCTTAAAATCATTAAAAATTTTTCTGTATTCTATATAAAACTCCCATAAAGTAGCAGGTGTGATCTTATATCTTGCAGTGCGTGCAGATAAAAGAAATTGCCTCGGGCCAGAGGCCGCTGTTTGGTTAAGAAGAGCTTGTTTTACGGCAGATTTCACGGATTTTCCAATCAGTTCACCAAGTTTGGAATGTCCAGAAGCATCCGTAAGAGTTCTGGTACCATCAAGATTAGAAGCGATTACAATTCCATCAGTCCCAGAACCTGTTGCGATTTCTTCGGAATAGCAGCTTCCCAGTAATAACTGAGAAACAGCAGCAGCTTTCGATTCTCCACAAAGCATCAGTGCTCTGGACATTGCTGTATCAGTCAAATTCTGATTAATGAACAGAAAAATATTGATCGTTCCAGGAAGAAGCATTTCATAATTTCCATCCTCTTCGTAGTAAGAAGCGGGATCGCCGGGATGCATGCCATTGGAGTCAATTCCACCGGTCACAACAGCAGTTACCGTAAGATCCCGGAAGCATACTTCTTCTATAGCACGTAATTCAGTCCAGGCTGCGGTACTTAAGGCAGTAGTGCAGGAGGGTGAAAGACCAAGGGTGTGGACATGTGCAGCTAGATCTTTTTCATAAGTATCTCCAAGCATTTTACATTCATAAGAACCATTCATACAATTGATATTTACAGCATGAGAAAGGTGCCTTGTAAGGCCTCCGTTTAAAGGACTTGTGCTAAGAACTTTTGCTTTTTGTGAAAAAGTGAAGATGGTATTCCCCAATTTTTGCTCGCAGGTAAAAAATGTATTCATTACGTTTCCTTTCTTGTATGTTTTTATTTATTTCATTAATATCTTTTGCTTACGTCAATTGAAAGTGCTATTTTCTATATACTTTCGGGGTATCAAAGGATATTGACTGGATGAAAGGGGAGGTTGATAGGACATTTAATGAAAATCAGATATAAAAAATGTATGTACAAAAGGTGAGAAATTGTCGTTATAAAACAATACTTTTATATAAGTACAAAATAGTCTAAAATCTCAAAAAATAATTTTTTTAAATTTTTCAGCGCTAATGAGAAAAAGTATAATAATTCGCAAAAAAAGTTAGTTGCACTTAATAGCTATTAATGCAAGATTTTAAGGACCTATGTTATAATCATATTGCTGGAGCGCAGATCGCTCCAAAAAAATCTCAGTGAGTTAGTCTTATAAAACCGACTAAGTCACTGAAAAAAAGTAAAAATTAATTTGGTATTTACAGGATCAACCTGTGATACATAGATCTCAATATTTCAATGGCCATGAAATTGCAAATTATTAAAAATGTACTTCAAGGAGGACAAGAATTATGAACAAGAAGAGCTTACTCAAGAAAATGAGCATCGTGGTAGCATCAGCAGCAATGGTGGTTACTGCACTTCCATTAACAGCAAGCGCTGCATCTTATAAGAGCGGAGATTACACAGCATCTGTAAATCTTTATGTTCCACGAGATCAGGCACCGCAGCATTTATATAATGCGTATCTGAATGATACAGCAATCCCGCCTAAAAATGCTGCAACAAATAACGTTACAGTACATATTTCCAGTGCTGGAGTGATTACTTTTAAGTTACCGATTAACAATACACAGTTAGGCATTAAAACATTAGGAACCGCAGATGGCGTGACTGCGAAACTTGAAGATGCTGGAGCTACTAACTGCACAAAGCATCCGGGAACAAGATATAATATTCTGGAAGCTTCAGTTGAGACTGAAAATGATGGAACTCTTCTATCAGTCGTACATTTGAGACATCAGCCTCCATGCGAAAATCACAAAAGAACTGATTGGCGGTCTTACAATCACACCATATGATAACAATTTTAATGCTAATCCGGTTTTACAGATTGATCTTCCAAGTGATTCAATCACAAAATAATTAATTAACAAAAAATATAGGAGTTGCTGCATTAAGAAACATATGAAATAAGATGTTGTTAATTGAGGCAGTAACTCCTTTTTTTAGGATAGGATATGAGGTGAACATGAGAAAGAAATGGTTAGCATTATTGATGGTTGCTATGATGACAACAACTGCTATAGCACCATCTGTTTATGCAGAAGAATTAGAAGATTTTGAAATAGAAACAGATCAGGTAGATTCTGAAGAGAATGTAGATACAGAAGGCGAAATGGCTGAAGTACCCGATCTGGCAGATGAGGATATAGACATCGAGAAAGATGAATTTGAGGTAGAGGGGACGACCGCTTATTCGGATACAGATGTATTGGTATCTGAGGAAATGATTTTACTTCTGATGAATTCTCTGATGGAACGGAGAATATAGAAGACGTACTTGCAGCTGGTGCAGAGGACAATTCAGCTCCTTATAGCAGTGTGGACAAACTTGAGAATGGCACTTATACAGTTACTGCCAATGTATATGTACCAGGTGAACTGAATAAAGTTTTGGTTGGCACTAATGCATTTCTTACAAATCCCAAATATCCTTTTGGATCTGGTGCTGACAAGGGAAAACCTACGACAGCGATAAGGTACTGGTAAAAGCAGACGAACTGCTTACAAAAGCGGTAACAGGTGAAGATGGAAAAGCTGTTTTTGAGCAGGATCTGCCATTTGGAATTTATTATATAAAAGAACTGGCAGCACCAGATGGTTTTGTATCTTCTGATGAGCTGATTGAGGTGACTGCGAAATATAAGGGACAGGAAGTAAAAACAGTAAAACTGGAAACCGTTTTTAAGAATGAGCCGACAACAACTGAATTTACAAAATCAGATATTACAACAGGTGTGGAACTTGACGGAGCAACACTGACGGTTTTGGATTCAGACGGAAAAGAAGTAGAAAAATGGACTTCTGTAAAAGGAAAAGCTCATGTAATAAAAAGACTCCATGTGGGAAAAACCTACACACTTCGGGAAGAGTTTGCACCATATGGTTATCTGCAGGCAGAGGAAGTGAAATTTACAGTTTCTGATACCGCAGAAATTCAAAAAGTAGAAATGAAGGATGCTGTTCCGGTTGGACGAATCATCATCAATAAAAAAGGCGAATTTGTCAAAGAAGTTACCTGGAAAGATATGCTGGCAGGTGGCATGGACGCAGCATTTGGCTATGTTACTGGTTCTCTGAAAGATGTTACTTTTGAAATTTATGCAGCGGAAGATATCAAGGTTGCAGATGGGGAAAGCAGTGATTATTATAAGAAGGACGAACTGGTAGCTACAATTACGACAGACGCTCTTGGATATGCAAGATCAGAAGATCTTCCTTTAGGCAAATACTATGTGAAGGAAAAAGAAACTGTAGATGGATATATTCTGGATGGGGAAATCAGAGAAGTTGATTTGACTTATCGTGATCAAAATACTCCGATTGTGACTTATGATGAGGACTGGCAGAATAACCGCCAGAAAGCAAAAGTAACTGTAGTTAAGAAAGAAAAAAATACGGACCGTGTTCTGGAAGGCGGAGTATTTGCACTTTATACAAAGAATGATATTTTAAATGCAGAGGGCGAAGTGATCCTGAAAGCAGATACCATGATTGAGCAGAAAGCTACAGATCAGGATGGAAGGATTGTATTTACGGCAGATCTTCCAATCAATGGCAGCTACTATGTAAAAGAAGTGCAGGCTCCTGCTGGATTTGTAACAACAGAAGAAATCAAGGAATTTGATTTTACTTATGCGGGAGAAGAGGTTCAGAAGTATCCTTTGAGTTCACTTATGAAGATGAGCCAACTACTTTTGAAATCACAAAATCAGATCTTACAACCGGGGAAGAATTACCAGGTGCAAAACTGAAAGTATCCGATCCAGAGGGAAACGTTGTGGATGAGTGGACTTCTGGAAGCACACCACACATCATTAAGGAACTGGAAGTTGGAAAGAAATATACATTAACGGAGACAATTCCTGCTGATGGTTATGCAACTGCAGAATCCATTACGTTTGTAGTAGAAAATACTGCAGATATACAGAAAGTAGAAATGCAGGATGATACAACAAAAATGTTGATCAGTAAGGTAGATATGACAGATGGATGCAGCGAGGTCAAAGATGCTAAGCTGTATATCCTTAATGAAAACCAGGAAGTTATGGAAAGCTGGACGTCGGGTGATCAGCCCCATTATGTGGAGAAACTTCCAATTGGTATTTATACATTATTGGAGGAAACAGCACCGAAGGGTTACATTGTGGCAAATAAAGTGACGTTTGAGATTAAGGACACCGGAGATATTCAGGGAGCTAAAATGGAAGATGAACAGGCAATGGGCAAGGTGATCTTAAATAAAACAGATAAAGATACCAAGAAGCCAATAAAAGGTGTAGAATTTGCCTTTTGTGACAGTAAAGGTAAAGTTCTGGAAACTCTGGTAACAGATAGTGCCGGCCATGCAGAATCAAAGAATTATCCGATTGCGACTTTTAAGAATGGGCAGTATAAAAAAGCAATTACATATATCCTGAAAGAAACAAAAACACTGGATGGCTATCAGTTGGATGAAACAGAGCATAAGATTCAGTTTGAGTATGTCGATGACCATACTCCTGTGATTGAATACACTCTGAATTTGACAAATGAGAAAGCTCCGGAAAAGGATACTCCGGAAACATCAGAAAATCAGGGAGGCAGCACTCCTGTTTCCATGGTTCTGATGCGACTTCCGTATCCAATTCACCAAAAACAGGAGATAACACAAATATTGCTATTTTTGTGCTGGCTCTTGCGGTATCAGCAGGATGCCTGGGAACTGTAGTGGCAGTCAGAAGAAAACGTAAATAATAATAGAATAAGGTTCTGGGGCTGTGTGGTTACTGCACAGCCTCATTTTGAAAAGGAGAAGAAATTGAAATTAGGAGCAAGAATAAGAAAAATCCGTATGTTTCGCAAGCTAACGCAAAAAGAACTGGGGCGCAGGTTAGGGTATGGAGAAAATAGTGCAGATGTGAGAATTGCTCAATATGAAAGAGGACAGCGTACACCGAAGCAGGAAACGCTTATCCGGATAGCAGAAATATTGGAAGTTGATGTCCGGAATTTTTTAAGTCCTGGAATTGCGACAATGGACGAATTAATGGAAACTTTATTCTGGATGGATGAAGAAAATAGAGGGCTTTTTCATCTGTTTCTGCTAAATGATTCAGAAAGTGAAACAGTTGGAATCACAATGAGGGATAAAAAAACAATGTCTTATCTGCAGGAATGGATGGGGAAAAAGCAGAAACTGGGCGATGGAAGAATTACAGAAGAGGAATATCTGGAATGGAAACTGCATTGGCCAGAGGATAAACAAAAAACAGAATATAAAACCGTATGAAGTAAAAAGGAATTGCTTTGCGGAGAGTTACCTGTTAGAATATTACTGGAGTAACCGTGTACAGGGTTGGTAAAAACCTCCTGGATTTTCAGATCCCGTTAAGGGATACAGAAGAAGGGAGGTGGAGCGAATGGATACATACGAAGTCTTGAGCTTATTGTTCTTAGGCGGTACGTTTCTGATTGCTTTGCTTGCCTATTTGGATAATAGGGACAACAAGCGAAAAAAATAGCCTACCCTGTCTGCCAACAGGATAGGCAGCTCTCTTTGAGAGCAAAATAAATTAAAACCTAATCCAGGAGCATCCACCTTGTGGGCGGTTACTCTTTTCAATTAGAATATAGCATTTTCTCTCCGAAAAGTAAAGTACATTTTATGCAGCCAATTCTAAAAAGAGAGGGCTGTTTTTTTATTGACAGGAGGGAAGTTAAATGTCTAAACTACAGGACATCCGAAACTTGGTACAGGAACATGCCGTATCAGTAAGCAGTTCGCCAGGGAATTGGATGGATTATATGAATACAGCATCAAGATTATATCGGTATTCTTTTTCTGATCAGCTTCTGATTCATGCACAGCGTCCAGACGCAACAGCCTGTGCATCGCTGGAACTATGGAATGAAAAGATGTTACGCTGGGTAAATCGTGGTGCAAGAGGAATTGCCCTGTTTGATGAAACCTGGCAGAATACCAAACTTCGTTATGTGTTTGATATTTCGGATACCCACATGGTAGCCGGAGGCAGAAGCCCGTATCTTTGGCAGATGCAGGAACAACAGAGAGAAGAGATCCTCACCCATCTGGCAGAGGTCTATGCTCTGGAAGAAAAGGATACAGCAACCCTGCAGGACGCATTAATGGCAGTAGCAAGGGAAATGGTCAGTGATAATCTGGAGGAGTACCTGGATGGGTTGGAATATGCGGTAGAGGACACTTATCTTGAGGATCTGGATGAGGTGACGATCCGCAGTGATTTCCGTCAGCTGACAACAGACAGTGTTTACTATATGCTTTCCAGGCGATGCGGGCTTGACCCGACGGAATTTCTGGAAGAAGAGGACTTCATGCATATCACAGATTATAACCGTCTGTCTGTTCTCACCTTCCTTGGAAATGCGGCAAGCCAGCTCAGTGAGAGTATTCTGATTGATATTGGAAAGACCGTACATAAAATTTCTCTGGAAGAAGCCAGAAAAGAGGTTGAAAATTCCAATGAAAGGAATTATAATAACTTTAGCCACGTTAATGTATAGAAACTAAAAACCGGGATGCAGAAGCGAAAAAAGAAG
>ENA-OQCO01000193-OQCO01000193.1-human-gut-metagenome-genome-assembly--contig:-NODE-193-length-35837-cov-1.379474_pt1 | contig 35837 bp, 44 predicted proteins | sample MGYA00242500_ERZ504582 | MGnify/ENA primary metagenome ERZ504582 (study PRJEB26092, sample SAMD00036346) | human gut metagenome | host: Homo sapiens | study: EMG produced TPA metagenomics assembly of... | reverse complement strand
CGGGAGCGGGCGCTTCCTTCCTTCTGTCGCAGCTGCGGCAAAGACCTGCTCGATCGAATCGATCTGGTTCTGCTGCGTGATTATAGTCGACGATCACGTTCAGCTGGTCTTCCGATAAATTCTGGGAGCTGCTTTTCGGCTTTTCATAGAACTTCCCGACGATCTCGATCAGCTTCTTGGCCGGCATCGCAAAATCGTCCGCGACATCCTTGATCTTCTGTTTCACTTCAATACTCAATACAGCCACCTCCAGTTATTTCTTCCCTGTTTTGACATTCTTTCTGTGCGCCTGCGCCTCCTGCCGGCGCTTCAGGACGCGCTGCGTCTGCACGGTCAGCTGGGTCAGGATCTCATCATGTCCCGGATCGCCCAGTGCCTCAAGAAACGATTTTGCAAACGCGGGATCGGTAAACGCGCACAGCGCGCAGGCATTGCAGCCCAGTCCGTTCCCCAGCTCGTCTTTGGTGTACGGCGCGCAGATATACGGGCATTTGCTGCCCGAAACAAAGGAGCGTGCCCGGCGGAAGGTATGGTCGCCGGCGTCCTTTGCTACCAATAGAAGCTTCGCCTTGCCGCTGCGGCAGACGATGCCGACCGGCTCCTCGCCGATCTCCAGAAGCCGTGCGCGGCGGGCAAGGCCCAGCAGGCGCAGCGCCTTTTGCTGCTGGTCAGTCATGATCGCCCGCCTCCATTCTCAAAAGGAGCTGATCGTAGATCTCCTGCGGGATCTGGCAGTCAAGCCCCCGCTCGAGCGCCCTGGACTTGATCGCCCGCCTGAGGCATTCGGCCTGTGGGCAGACATATGCGCCGCGGCCGGGAGCCTTGCCCCGGAAATCGAGGGAAATTTCCCCTCCGGGCTTCTGACCACGCGGACCAGTTCTTTTTTCGCCTTCATTTCCCGGCAGCCAACGCATTGGCGCATGGGAATTTTTTTCTGCATATGCGCGCCTCCTTTTCAGAAGCAGGCTTACGCCTGCGGCTCGGCATCTTCCGGCGCTTCGTCCGGCTGCGCGTCGATCGCTTCGAGCTCCTGCTCCTGCGAGGCGGGCTTGATGTCGATCTTGTAGCCGGTCAGGCGGGCGGCGAGACGGGCGTTCTGGCCCTCCTTGCCGATGGCGAGCGACAGCTGATCGTCCGGAACAATCACGCGGCAGGCCTTCGTGCTGCCGGGCAGGAGCGTCACGGATTTGACATCCGCCGGGGAAAGCGCCGCGGCGACGAACTTCGCCGGGTCCTCCGACCAGACGATGATGTCCATCTTTTCGCCGTGCAGCTCGTTCACGACCGCGCCGACTCTTGCGCCGCGCGTGCCGAGCGCAGGCGCCGACCGGATCGATGCCGTCCTGCGAGGCGTAGACGGCCAGCTTCGTGCGGGAGCCTGCCTCGCGGGCGATGGACTTGATCTCGACGAGGCCGGAGGCGATCTCCGGAACCTCAAGCTCAAACAGGCGCTTGACAAGGCCGGGGTGCGTCCGGGAGACGATGACCTGCGGGCCTCTGGTCGAGCGGCGGACCTCCACGACATAGACGCGGATGAGGTCGCCCTCGTGGTAATACTCCGTGCGGACCTGCTCGGATGCGGAGAGCATGGCGTCGGTCTTGTCGTTGCCGCCGCCGATGCGGATGGTCATGTCGTTGGTCGCAGGCTCGATGCGCAGCACCGTGCCGGTGAGGATCTCATGCTCCTTGGACGAGAAGGTGTCGAAGACCATGCCGCGCTCTGCTTCGCGGATGCCCTGGATGATGACCTGCTTGGCCGTCTGCGCGGCGATACGGCCGAAGTCCTTCGTCTGCACGTCGACGTTTACAAGGTCACCCAGCTGCGCGGTCTTGCTGATTCTGCGGGCCGCGTCGAGCGTAATTTCCGTGGCGGGGGTGATGACGTCGTCGACGACCTCCTTCTGCACGTACATATGCATATCGTTGTCCTTGACCTCGACGAAGACGTTGTCGGTGTAGCCGTCCTTGTCCTTTTTGTATGCAGCGACGAGAGCCTGCGTGATCTTCTCGACCATGTAGCTCTGCGGAATCCCGCGTTCTTTTTCAAGCTGCGCAAGCGCTGCAAAAATTTCGGCATTCATAGTTTTCTAAATTCCTCCCTTTAAAACTCGACGTGAAGCCGCACCTGCGCGACCTCGTTTTTCTGGAATGTATATGTGGTTCCTGCGGTGTCGATGGTCACGGCGCCGTCCGCATAGCCCGCGAGCTTCCCGATGAATTCCTTCGCGCCGCCTATGGGCTTGAAGAGCTTCACCGAGACGGAGCTGCCCATAAACTGTGCAAAATCGGACGGGCGCTTCAGCTGCCGTTCGAGTCCTGCCGAGCAGACCTCAAAATTGTAGCTGTCCGGCACGGGGTCCTTTTCATCGAGGATCGGATCGAGCGCGCGGGAAATGGCCTCGCAGTCGGAGATATCCACGCCGCCGTTCTTGTCGATGTACAGACGCAGGAACCATTCTCCGCCCTCGCGGACATATTCCACATCCCAGAGCGTACAGCCGTGCGCCTGCACGACAGGTTCTGCAAACTGCGCCACCTGCTCCGTTACCTTCATGAAAAATCCCCCTTACCAGCAAGAAAGAGTGGGGAGCAATTCCCCACTCTCAAGTAAAATACTATCAAGATGGCCTTATTATAGCATCCGCGGGCGGAAATTGCAAGGAGTATTTCTGTATTTGACCCGGAATTTCTTGTTTTTTTCCTTCTTTTTTCGCCCTGATCTGCGCAAAAGCGCACTGTGCGCGAAAAAAACGCAAATTCCTGTCTGCGGGGTGTCATTTCCCCCGCGTGTGTGCTATACTATATGAAATGAAGCTCGCTTGGGGGTATTTGAGATATGAAGCAGAAATCCGGCATGATCGGCGTCGTCTACGCCGCGATCCTTTCCGCCATCGCCGGTTACTTTTTTCGCATGACGCAGCTGTCCGGCGGCAGCAGCGTCCCGCTGATCGCGTTCAGCATCCTGATGGTCTTCGTCTTTGCGCTCGCTGCGGTCAGTCTGGAAAAGAAGTCCGCCTATGAAGCCGTCTACCGGCCCAGCGGGCAGGATCTGACGTTTTCGCTGCTCGGTGCGCTGGGGCTGATCGCGGGCTGCGTGCTCAGCTTCCGGGGCTCTATTGCGCAGATGCTCGTGAGCCTGCTCGGCCTGCTGGCCGGACTTTCGCTCGGCGCGGGGGCCGTGCTGCGGTGGAAGGAAAAAAAGCCGTCGGCGGCGTTTTCCGTCTTCGTTGTGCTGTTCTATGTTGCGAAGCTCTTCCGCGATTTCCGCCACTGGGAGATCAATCCCGCGATTCTGGACTACTGCTTCTCGCTGTTCGCCATGATCGCGTTCATGCTGGCAAGCTATCACGCGGGCGCGTTCAGCTTTGACCGGGGCGCGCGGCGCCGGCTGGCGTTTTATTCGCTGCTGGGCGTTCTGTTCGGCGCAATCAGCCTTGCGGGCGCGCAGCTGCCGGAGCTTCTGATCTACGCGGGCAGCGTGTTCTGGATGCTTGCCTGCGCGCAGCAGATGCTGAGGCGCTCCGTATAGGCTTTTTCAGCCTACATAGCTGCACATGACCAAGGGAGGGAGGACGAAGCCGTCCTCCCCCTGTATGATGTTATGGCAGCACCGCACCATTCGGCAAGCTGATCCGGTGAGAGTTTTTCGTCAAGTCAAGGTCTGAAAAGCGCGGGAATACTGTATGTATTTCAAACGCTTCAAACCGCGAAATTGGCGGAAAAGCTGCGCCGAAGCGCGCCGAAGCAATTGTGCGGTGCTGCCTTATGCCTTTCTTGCAAGCGTCGCCCAGTAGGTGGGGATGTTGTGCGCGTGCAGATTGCCGTAGCCGTTGGTGTCCTCGTAGAGGTCCAGCAGCTGCAATCCCGCCTTGAGCTGGCCCGTAAGCTGCTCGTGCGCGGTGTGGGAAACTGAACGCCGCTTTTGTCCTTTTCCAGCTGCCGCATCTGCTCCTCATCCTCGAGCGGGTTGAACGGGAGCGTGTTGATGATCCGCGTTTCGTCCTCGTCGAAGGCGAAGTTCAGGCCGTTGTCAAGCCCGGCCAGCAGCCGTCCGCCGGGCTTTAAGACCCGTGCGCATTCGCGCCAGATGGGCAGCACTGCGTAGACGTAGCAGTTGGAGACGGGATGGAAGATCAGATCGAAGCTGTTTTCGTCAAACGGCAGGCGCTTGGTCATGTCGGCGCGGACGATGGTAATGTCATAGCCCTCCCGCTCCGCGACCAGTTTCTCGGAATCCAGCTGCCGCTGCGAATAGTCCAGTACCGTGCACTGCGCCCCAGCGCGGCGAAAATGGGCATCTGCTGCCCGCCGCCGGAGGCCAGCCCCAGCACGCGCTTGCCTTTCAGCTCGCCGAGCCAGCTGTGCGGGACGAATTTGACCGGAGTCAGCTTGACGTCCCACGTACCGGCCTTTGCCTTTTCATATTCCTCGTGGGAAACAGGCTTCCCCCATTCCCAGCCTTCCTCGACCCAGCGGTCGATGGTTTTGCTGTTGATCTCCTGATACGGAATGTCCATAAAAACCTCTTTTATTATGCTTCCTTCGCCAGCTTCCACGCGACATAGTCGTCGTAGGAGCAGAGGCGGTCAATAATGGTGCCGTCGGGCTGGAACTCGATGACGCGGTTACAGGTGGTCTGCAAAAGCTCATGGTCGTGCGAGGCAAGGAGAATGTTGCCGGGGAAGGCGCACAGGCCCTTGTTGACGGCCTGAATGGCCTCCATGTCCAGATGGTTCGTCGGCTGGTCAAGAAGCAGCACGTTCGCGCCCGAGAGCATCATGCGCGAGAGCATGCACCGGACCTTTTCGCCGCCGGACAGCACATTCACGGGCTTGAAGACCTCTTCGCCGGAAAACAGCATCCGGCCCAGGAAGCCGCGCAGGTACACGTCGTCCTTTTTCGCCGAATACTGCCGGATCCAGTCGACAAGCGAGTCGGAGCAGCCCTCAAAATAGGCGGTGTTGTCCTTCGGCAGATAGCTGGTCGTGACGGTCTGGCCCCATTTGACGCTGCCCTCGTCCGGCTCCAGCTCGCCCATGAGAATTTTAAAGAGCGTCGTCTGCGCCAGCTCGTTTTCGCCGACAAAGGCGATCTTATCATTCTTATTGACAATGAACGAGACTTTATCCAGAAGCTTCACGCCGTCGATGGTCTTGGACACATCCGTCACGAACAGGATGTCCTTGCCGACCTCGCGTTCGCGCTCAAAGCCCACGAACGGGTACCGGCGCGAGGACGCGGGCATTTCCTCGACGGTCATCTTGTCGAGCAGCCTGCGGCGGGAGGTCGCCTGCTTGCTCTTGGCCTTGTTGGCCGCGAAGCGGGCGATGAAGGTCTGCAGCTCTGCGATTTTTTCCTCGGCACGCTTATTCTTGTTGCGGATGAGCTGCTGGATGAGCTGGGAGGATTCGTACCAGAAATCATAGTTGCCGACGTACATCTTGATCTTGCCGTAGTCGATATCGACGATATGCGTGCAGACGGTGTTGAGGAAATGACGGTCGTGGCTGACGACGATGACAAGGCCGGTGTCCTCGTAATCCAGAATAAAATCCTCGAGCCAGTTGATGGCCTCGATATCAAGGTTGTTCGTCGGCTCGTCGAGCATGACGATATCGGGCTTGCCGAACAGCGCCTGCGCCAGCAGCACCTTGACCTTCAGACGCGGGTCGGTGTTGGCCATGAGATCATAGTGCAGCTCCACCGGGATGCCGAGGCCCTGCAAAAGCTTTGACGCGTCGGACTCGGCCTCCCAGCCGTCCATGTCGGCAAACTCCGCCTCAAGCTCGCTCGCACGCATCCCGTCCTCCTCGGAGAAATCCGGCTTTTCATAAAGCGCGTCCTTCTCCTTCATCACGTCGTACAGGTGCTGGTTGCCCATGATGACGGTGTCGAGAATGGTATACGCGTCGTACTGGTTCTGATCCTGCTTCAGAACGGACATCCGCGCGCCGGGCTTGATGAAAATTTCGCCGGATGTCGGCTCCAGCTCGCCGGACAGCAACTTCAAAAACGTCGATTTGCCCGCGCCGTTGGCGCCGATAATGCCGTAGCAGCTGCCGGGCGTAAACTGCAGATCGACCTGCTTGAACAGCACAGAGCCGCCAAACTGCATGGCAAGGTTGGAAATGGTGATCATAGAAAAACCTCATCAATGTTATTTTTTCTTATCATACCACAAAATCCAGTGTTTGCAAGGGAAACCGTGGGAACCGCCGGTATGACCGGGAGCTCATTTAAGCGAAGCAGCAGCCAGGAGCGTCCGGCTTGGGTGCGTGCGGTTTTGCTGCCAGTTGCTTCTGAACCAGACCGCTGCGGAGTCACAGCGGCAGGAGGGAGAACGCCCATGTGAGTACCGGCGCGAACAGCACGGCGGGCAGGAGGTCAGCGGTCTTGATCTTCGTGAGGTGCAGCATATTAAGGCCGATGGCGAGGATCATCACCGAGCCGCAGCACGTGATCTCCGCGATGGCCGCGTCGGACAGCAGCGGCGCGATCACGTGCGCCAGAAGGGCAAGCAACCCCTGATACACGAACACGGGCACGGAGGAAAACAGCACGCCCAGCCCCAGCGAGACGGACAGCATACAAGACGAAACGCCGTCAAGCAGGGATTTTGTGAACAGCAGCTCATAGTCCTGCTTCAGACCGGCGTTGAAGCTGCCGAGGATCGCCATCGCGCCCACGCAGAACAGGAGCGACGCCGTCACAAAGCCCTCGGCGATGGGGGTCCGCTTCCCGCCGCGCTGGAAGCGGCGCTCGATCCTGCCGCCGAGGCGCTCAATGCGCCCGTCGAGATCCAGAAGCGTCCCCACGGCGGTGCCGAGCACCATTGACACGATCAGCACGAGCGTATTTTCGCCCTTCAGCATCCCGCTGACGCCGATATAGATCACGCAGAGCGCGATCGCGGTCATGATCGCGTTTGTGATTTTTTCCGGGATGCCCTTCTTTGCCAGCAGCCCGACCGAGCCTCCGGCGAGAATGGCAAGCGCGTTGACAAGAACTCCAAGCATAAATATGGCCTCACTTTGAACAGGATATCTTGCCTCTTATCCTATCATATGCGTGTCGAAGAAAAAAGAGATTTTTCGCAAAGTGGAGGAAAAACGCAAAATAAGCGGGAAAATTCAGGCTAGATCAGGGACGATATTCCAAAAAAGGTAGAAATCCTGATCAAAATGTAGTATAATGTCCTTATCTTGATAAACAGCGCCCGCCGCTGCGCGGACGCTTGGGAGTGTATATGAAACTACGCAGAACAAAGCGAATGCCCGCCACGGCAAAGCAGAAGCTGCGCGCAAAGAGGCTGGCGCAGCTGAAGCGGTTTTTGCGCGAGCACACCTGGGGCGTGATGATCACGGTCCTGATTTTGATCGCGCTGATCCTGTTCGTCTGCGTGATCGCCGGGGCCGCGCCCAAGGAAGCGTCTGCGCCGGAGACGACGCAGGACGAGACGCCGCGCTATGAGTCGGGCTTTATCTGCGCCATCACGACGCAGGTCCCGTATTATACCGAGGAGCTTTCCGAGGCCGGAACGGTCGCGCGCGGGATGCAGATCACGTATTCGACCGACCGCTCTGTCGAGCGCGACGGCGTCCGGTACTATCTGACCTATTTCTCCACGCTGGACTGCGGCTATGTCTCCGAGGAAAACCTGACGCAGGACCCCTCCGCCGTGATCGCAGAGAAGGTCGTCTATGTCCGCACGCCGCAGAACCTCCGTCTGGACAAAAACACGCTCGAGCTCGGCACGCTGGTCGAAAAGGGAACGGAGCTGCAGGTTCTGAGCTACGAGGGCACGACCGACGGCGTCGTCGATCTGTATCAGGTCTCCTATCAGGCCAGACAGGCTACATCAGCGGCCAGTACGTCTCAACCGTGCAGGAGGAGGCCAACGACGTCTATGACCGCTTCGGCGTCTACGCCATCCATGCCGGACGCGGCGACAAATGGGGCGGCGGCGACGCGGAAAGCCTTGACTATTTCCCGCGCACGAAGGCCAGTTTTGCGGATAACAAAATGCCGAATCCCTGCTACGCGATCTACCTCACCTGCGACCCCGCGATTTTAAAGGACATCGACAAGTACATTGAATATGCGAAGACCACGAAGATCAACGCCTTCGTTGTCAACATCATGGACGGCACGTCCATCGGCTACAATTCGCCGGTATACGAGGAGTATTCCCCCACGGCGTATCAGTACGCGAATAACACCGTCGAGGAATACCAGGCGGTCATTCAGAAGATCAAGGACGCGGGCTTCTACGCCATCGGCCGTCTGACGACCTTCAACGACTCCTTCTTCTGCCAGGATCATCCCGAATACGCCATCGCCGACGGCTCCGGCGACTCGCTGTATGTCGCGGCCAGCTACTGGCCCAGCGCCTTCTGCCGCTACGTATGGGAATACAAGGTCGCGCTGGCCATCGATGCGGTGCAGACCATGGGCTTCGACGAGATCCAGTTCGACTATGTCCGTTTCCCGGACAACACCGACCAATATGAGCCTCCGGCGATATCGACTTCCGCAACGAATACGGCGAGACAAAGGCACAGGCCATCCAGCGCTTTTTGATGTACGCCACGGATATCCTGCACGAATACGGCGTCTACGTCGACGCGGACGTCTTCGGCGAGACGAGCCGCAACTACGTCACGGCCTACGGCCAGTACTGGCCAGCCATCAGCAATGTCGTCGACGTGATCTCCGGTATGCCGTACCCCGACCATTTTGCCCGCAACGGGACCTACCGCCCGTGGGAGCATCCGTATGAGACGCTGCTCGACTGGGCCGAATCCGCCGCCAAGCGGCAGGCCGAAACGCCTACGCCCGCAGTCGACCGCACCTGGATCCAGGCCTATAACGCCATCCAGCCGCCCTATAACGAATACGGCGTGCAGGAGATCGGCGACCAGATCCGCGCACTGCGGGAAGAGGGCCTGACCAGTGGCTTCATGGCATGGAACGCCTCCTGCAGTCTCACCAAGCTCGAAGAGCTGCGCCCGCTGTACGAGGCGCTGGAATAGAGCCAACCTTTGCTGCGCCTGTTCCAAGGGCCGTTGATACCGCTGCCCCAAAATGAGAAACCGCCCGGCTCCAAATCGGAACCGGGCGGAAATGCGTTAGGATCAGAAGATCGCAACAACAGCGCCGTTGTAGGTCTTTTCGATGTATTCCTTCACAGCGTCGGACTGGAGCGCCTTGACAAGTACCTGGATCTTGGCGCTGTTTTCTTCGCCTGCGCGGCAGGCGATGATGTTGGCGTAGGTCTGGGCCGCGTCGCCGGAGGCATCTTCGATCGCGAGCGCGTCAGCGGCGTGGAGACCCGCCTGCAGGGCGTAGTTGCCGTTGATGACGGCCACAGTGCCGGGGTTGGAGTTCGCCAGCTGTGCGGGGACGGTATCGGCCTGCAGCGGCTGCACGTCATGGCCCTTCGCGTCGACGATATCCAGCGTGGTCACGCCCTTTTCGGCGGAAGCATCGGCGGGCAGCTCAATGAGGCCTTCCTGCGCCAGCAGGAGCAGAGCACGCGTCTCGTTGGAGTCGTCGGCGGGGATCAGGATGGTTGCGTCGGCGGCAATGTCCGCAACAGAGGCAACACCGTTGCCGTACAGGCCGAACGGCTCATAGTGGATCTTGGCTGCGGAGACGAGATCGGTACCGTTGGAGGCGTTGAAGCTGTTCAGATACGGGGTATGCTGGAAGTAGTTTGCGTCGAGCGAGCCGTCAGCCAGAGACTGGTTCGGCAGCACATAGTCGTCATAGATCACGATCTGGAGGTCATAGCCCTCGGCAGCCAGCGCGTCCTTGACCTGCTCGAGGATCTCGGCGTGCGGGGTGGAGGAAGCGCCGACCTCAGCGTTTCGAGCTTGCCGTCGGTGGAAGCGGCGGTATCGGCGGAAGCATTGTTGTCGTTGGAAGCGGGTTCGCTCTTGGAAGCGCAGCCGACAAGCGCGGCGACGAGCAGCAGAGCGGAAAGAACGATTGCAAGTACCTTTTTCATGATAAAATCTCCTTTATAAAATTTAAAATCGGTTTGTTTCTGACGTGCGGACGGCTTCGGTCACATTCGGCCGCATCGCCAGTTGATGCGGAGCAGCCGCTCAAAAATCAGTCTCATGGGACGCTCCTTTTAGCGGGCGCGCTTATCGGTCTTCCGAACGACAGTGGTGCCCACGATCTGGATGAGCTGGACGATCACGACGATCAGCAGCACGCAGACCCAGACGACGAGCTTCTGGCTTCTCTGGTGGCCGTGGATGATGGCGATCTGCCCAAGACCCGTGCCGCCCAGCGTCGCGGCCAGCGCCGTGTAGCTGAGAATGGTAACAGTCGAAATGACGCATCCGGAGATGAGCGACGGCTTTGCCTCCGGCAGCAGCACGTGCCAGATGATCTGAAAATTCGTGCAGCCCATGGCCTGTGCGGCCTCGATCACGCCTGCGGGAACCTCCTTCAAAGAGGATTCGACCATGCGCGCCACATACGGCGCGGCGGCGATGATCAATGTGACGATGACCGCGCCGTTGCCGGTCGAGGTGCCGAGCAGCAGCTTTGCTGCGGGGATCATAGCGACCATGAGGATGACCGCCGGGATGGAGCGGAAGAAGTTCACGATGAAGCCGAGCACGGTGTTGACGCCCTTGTTGGGGTGCAGCCCGTCCTTGTCCGTCGCCCAGAGAATGACGCCCAGCGGCAGGCCGATGAGATACGCGAAGATCGTGGTGAGCGCGGTCATGTAGACCGTCTGCCAGATGCCCAGCTGGATAATGTTGTTATCCCAGAGCTTTACGAAATATTCGGTAGCCATTTACCGCTCCTCCTTCCACATCAGTCCGCTGTTTTTCAGCCAGCTGACGACCTTTTCCGCGTCGTGCTCGTCGTTCGGCAGCTCGAGGATCATATGGCCGTAGGCCGCGCCCTCGACGGATTTCGTATCGGCAAACAGCACGTTCACCGGCACGCGGCAGGCCAGGATCATTTCGGAAATGACAGGCTTCTGCGTATCCTCGCCGTTGAAGATCAGGCGGAGCTTCCGCCCGCCGGTCGTGGGATCGAGCACCGGCCGCTCCTGTGGGAGCACAAGCTCGCGCGCAATATCGGACTTCGGGTTCGTGAACACGTCCGCCACGCGGCCCTCCTCGGCGATACAGCTTTTATCGATGACGGCCACGCGGTCGCAGATCTGGTCGATGACCTTCATCTCGTGCGTGATGACAATGATCGTCACGCCGAGCGTCTTGTTGATCTCGCGCAGCAGCTCCAGAATGGAGCGGGTCGTGTTGGGGTCGAGTGCGCTGGTCGCCTCGTCGCACAGCAGGTACCGGGGATTGGTCGCCAGCGCACGGGCGATGGCCACGCGCTGCTTCTGTCCGCCGGACAGCTGCGAGGGGAAGCTTGCGGCCTTGTCGGCAAGGCCCACGACCTTCAGCAGCTCCTCCGCGCGCTTCTTTGCCTCCGCCTTCGGCGTGCCGGAAATTTCAAGCGGGAAGCAGACGTTGCGCAGGACCGACCGCTGCTCAAGCAGGTTGAAGCTCTGGAAGATCATGCCGATCTGCCGGCGTACCTGCAAAAGCGCCTTCTCGCTGAGCGCCGTCAGGTTCTGCCCGTCGACCCAGACCTCGCCGGAGGTCGGACGTTCGAGCAGGTTGATGCAGCGCACCAGCGTCGATTTGCCCGCGCCGGACAGGCCGATGATACCGAAGATCTCGCCGTCCGCGATGGTCAGGTTCACATCCTTCAGCGCTTCCACGCTGCCGGAGGCCGAGGAATAGATTTTGCCGAGGTGTTTCAGCTCGATCATGGGAAATCCCCTTCCACAGTGTTTTAATAGGTTTTCTGAGACAAATAAAAAAGAGCCGGGAACTCACATCGTTTCTCAGCTCCGGCATTGGCGGTTTGACTGCCAATATGGAAATTTATGAAACAAAGCGAGCCGATTTTTGAGTACGCGAAAACATGCACATGCAGCGCATGCACATGGGCATCATCATAGCGGTGGTAAACAGCTTTTTCATCGCGTGTCGGCTCCTTCCCTGATTTCTGGGGTCATTATATACAGCGGGCCAGCAAATGTCAATGGCAGATTCGCCCCAAAAACCCGCCTTTCTGCATCGATTTTTTGTCAGTCTGTCAAAAAGCAGCCGCTCTGCAGCAGAGTCAGGGTGCTCATTTTGCGCTCGGAAGCCGTATCGATTTCCTGCACCTCATAGCGCAGCTTGTAATTCGCGCCCACATCGGACTCGAAATCATCCAGATCCTCGCCCATAGATTCACAATAGTCCCTGACATCACGCACCGGCGCGGGCATGACGATCCTGCCGTCGACGCTGCTCGGCATTCTGCCGGTCGGGTGCCTGCTCTCCATGCGCGGCACGCTGTCTGCTGAGACGTTCCTGTCGGTCATTGTGCTGTCCTTCGGCGTTATGCAGCCGCTCATCACCGCCTTTTCCCACACGGACGATATCGCGCAGGCCGGGCTGCAATATGGGAAGGACCAATATGACCGGGAGCGTTACGCGGAGCTGCGGCAGATCGCCGCAGCAGCGGACAGAATGATCGCAGTCACTGCTGCAGTCAGACATATTTTTCGTATCTGCATGGTCCCTGCACCTGATACTAAAATCTAGTAAAACACTTTAACCGTCTTACCAGATATGCTATAGTGTATCTGGGTGATGAATAATGGCATCGAACTATAAATTCAGCAATGAGGAAATGGCCGCAATAAAGGCAGCACGCAGAGAGACAAAGGACAAACGTGCGGATGCAAGATTGAAAGCACTTGAACTGCGAGCAGAGGGTATGGAACTCAGTGAGGTTTCGCAGGCAACGGGCTTCCATGCAGCCTATGTGAGCCAACTGGTGGCGAAATATCGGGATCATGGACTGGAAGCAATCTCCGGGAATCATTATGGCGGTAATCACCGTAATATGAGCTTTGAGGAAGAAGCTGCGATACTTGCCCCTTTTAAGGCCAGGGCCGAGAAAGGTGAGCTTGTGGAAATCAGCGAAATTGAGACGGCATACCAACAGGCGGTAGGCCACTCTATTGGCACCAGTCAGATTTACTACGTTCTGCACCGACATGGCTGGAGAAAGGTCATGCCCCGCAGTAGGCACCCTAAAAAGGCAAGCGAGGAGGTCATTGAGACCTCAAAAAAATTAAAACCACCATCGGCGAACTGAAAAATCTCCACAGGGGCTGTGGAAAAGTGCGCCTTATGTTCCAGGATGAGGCAGGCTTCGGCCGCATCAACCATCCCAAGTACTGCTGGTGCGAAAAAGGCATCCGACCCAGCGTTCCATGTCACCATATTCGGGAATACCGGTATGCCTATGGTGCGGTCGAGCCGCTGACTGGGGAATCCTGCTTTCTTGTCATGCCCTATTGCAATACTGCGTGTATGAATCTGTTTCTGCGGGAATTATCCAAACAATTTCCGCAGGATACCATTCTGATGTGCTGCGATGGAGCTGCATGGCACAAATCGGGAACGCTGGAAGTGCCTGAGAATATTGTGCTTTTCCATATCCCTCCATACACACCAGAGATGAATCCGATAGAGCAGATCTGGAAGGAGATACGAAAGCGCGGCTTTCGAAACGAGGTTTTTGCAACCTTGGAGAAAGTCGTTGATCGTCTCTGCGATACCATTTGCTCGCTTACCCCTAATACCATTTTCAGCATTACCGGACGCGATTGGATTATTAAAGCGTTTAATTAGGTTTTAGTATGATGCAATGTTCCGAGAACAGGATTTGCAAGCAGCGGCCTAACATATTATTGGGGCGGCGATATAAAAATAGGCGTGAACTGTGCAGTTGCATAAATCCAGAAATGCTGGTAAAATACCAATAGGGAAATTATTTTTACAGGAGGTGTCGGACAATGATGTATCCTTTTTTAACGTTGGATGACCAAACCGAGATCGTGCATTCTCAGCTTCTGGACGATGGCAGCGTAAAGGTCTATGTGGAAAAGCCGGACGAAAAGGATTGCTTTCACTATGCGACGTGCTTTCTGCCAGAATACCGCTGGGAAGATGTTTCCGGCTTCTCTGAAGCGGAGATTCAGAAGTATCAGGAAATCATCTCGTCTACGGCGCATCTGATCATGCGGTTTGCCGCAGAGGGAGGCTTGGAAAATGCCGCAGGTTTTTAAGGTCGGTTCTTACTGGGTCTACTTCTGGGCAAATGAAAACGATCCGCTGGAACCGGTACATGTTCATGTCTGTCAGGGCGCGCCGAACGGCAACGCGACGAAGATCTGGATCACACGGGCTGGCGGTTGCATCCTGTGCAATAACAATTCCAGAATCCCGGACCGGGTGCTCCGGAACATCATGGACGTGATTGAAGCCAGAAGCGCAGAAGTAATTCAAAAGTGGACGTCATTTTTTTGCGAGGCTAGATTCTTTTGCTAAACCATACGGATGGGAAAGAATAATAAGAAGTGTCCTCGCTGCGGGCATAAAATGAAGCAGCAGTTTACACGAGAGGGGCAGCGTTGCTGCCCCTCCATGCGAAAAACTGTCACAAGGAGATAAACATGAACAGATTGCGTAAGCTCGTAGGCATACTTTTCGTAATCTTGGGACTGACTGGCCTGCTGGGCTGCAACCGAGGACCTCAAAAAGATGCCATCGGATCTCTACCAGATTTGCCGGAAGTATCGTCCGGTTTTACATATCAAGCTGCCTATACAGACATTGCTGCTGAACTATTATTTGCAGACGGCGAAAGCCTTCTTGCAGAGAAGAACGGGCAGCGGGAAATCTATGAAAACGGAGAAAGCACAGAGGTTGTAGGCGATGATATAATTGCTTTTACGCTTTGGCAAGGGAATCGCTATTACCTGCATGAACAGAACAACTCTGTTTTTTGGGAAACTCCGTCCGGAACAAAAATCTCTTTAGCGGAAGATACGCGCGGGTATGATCCGAATCATATTCGTGCGCAGCTTGTTTTCAGCGAGAAAGAGCAATATCTGCGATATGGGTATCAATTGTATGTTTTAAATGAAGATACGGCAGCGCTGGTGGGGAGCGATATTCGCTGGGTAGGTATAGGGATCGTCAATGATACAGTATATGCTGTAGGCCATGCGGCAGATAAAAAGCAGACGGAGGGCAGCAGATACACGGCACTATATCAAATAGATAACGGACAAGCGACCCCTATCGCAGCCCTTACACACGGCGCATCTATTGTCTGCGGCGGCGAAGAGGGCTTATACATTCTTGTAAACGACATGATATATCAGTATCAAAACGGTCAGCTGATGAGCCTGACGCAACTTCTTCCGCTTGGGATCGTCTCAAATGAAATAACAGGAATGACTGCGGCAGCTGATGGATTACATCTGCTCACAGAGGACGGTTTTTACACGCTGTCGAAATGCGAAGACACAGAAATGGTGTCCTCAGAAGAAACGACGGCAGATACTATACTGCGTGTTGGCTATTGTAATGACGAAGTCGGGAATATTCAGGCGGCTCTGGCTGCCTTCGCTGCGGAAAACCCCCAAATTACATTAGAGACAGAAACATATGCCTCGCATGATGAACTGTTGATCAAAATCATTTCTGGGGATGTTCCAGACGTCCTGTGGTTTAACGGCGAACTGGCAACCCTTCAGATGCTTGCTGGTAAGGGGATGCTGCGGGAGCTGGGCAGCATTGCGGCTGATCTGAACAAATCTGACGAGTATTATGAAAATATTCTTGAATGCGGAACATTCGGCGACGAACTCTATGTCCTGTTTCCGGCATTCTCAGTTGAAATATTCTCCGCGCCAGAAACAATTCTTCCCGAAAGCCGTAAGATTGAAACTTGTCAACAATTCGACGAACTGTTTCTTCCGTATTGTCCGAACGGATATGGTTGGACAACCCAGAATATTGTCTTGAATTGGTTCCTGAATGATAGCCTTTCGGAGTTTGTAGACTACGATACAAAGGAATCGAACTTCCAACAAAACAGTTTCTACGAAATGCTTGCGTTCTGCAAGAAGTTCCCTGTCGAATTTGAGGCAGCAACAGCCGACCAGCCCTTCCGAACGATTTCCTTAAGAAGTCCGGCGGATATTGTGAGCGAAGAAACTCATTACGCACTCTTTTCTTCTTTTGATGCGGGGGTTTCCTTTTCACCGCTTCCCTTCTCTTCTTATGCGGGTTTTGGCGTAAATGCAGACTCGTATCTTGCTGTGACAAGGGCCTGCCAGAACGACGAAGCGGTAAATGCTTTGCTGCGATTTATTTTCTGTACCGACACCCAGGTTGAAATCGCGCAGCAGGAGTTCGGGAAAATTGTTTTAAATAAGCAGGCAAATGAGAAACTCTGGTCAGATGCCGACGATAGCGAGGAATGGAAGCTTGCCTGTGAAATGCTGCAGAGTATTTTGCAGCGTGTTGATCATCTGAATGGCTGCGTCGATTATTCCGTCATAGAGATTATCGCAGAAGAGAGCAACGCGTATTTTTCAAGCGGATGCCTCTGTACAGGATGTTGCGTCCAGAATAGATCAACGTGTAACCTTGTATTTGATGGAACAAGAGTAATTTCAATGAATTATTTTTATGCACAGACTTTGTGCTATTTGGAATATTTCAAAAAAATCGTTGCATTTCTACAAATTTTGCGTCTATATTCTATATATTATGCTGATTGCAGGCTCTCCCTGCTGTCAGCTCAAAAAGGCAAATGTTCCGTCAGCGGCGAGTTGTTTCTGAATCCGGACAACATCGTGTGTCACATGTTGCTTTTTGAATCCATTGAGCGCAGAAAACCGGACAGCGTCGCTGTCCGGCAATATAAGGTTTTCAAATTAGCCGCGGGCAAAACCGCAAAATCATCTCCGCCGTCCAGACGCCGATGCCCTTCAGACTGCGCAATGCCCGGATAGCAGCTTCATCACTCATATGCGCCACGGCGTCCAGATCGAATGCACCCGTATGGACCCGTTCGGCAAAGTCCGTGATATACGCTGCCTTGCGGAACGTCATGCCAAGCGCCTGCAGGCTCGGAACGCCTGCGGCCAGAATGGCTTCAGCATTGACCGTGCCCAGCGCGTCCTGCATTCGCTGCCAGATCGTCGCCTGCGCCTTCGTTGAGATCTGCTGGCCGATGATGTGGTGCACGACGGACGAAAACAGGTCCGGGTCCACCGTGCGGTCGATATGCCCGATGCGGTCGATCACCTCACAGAGCCGCTTGTCCTTTTTGCGCAGATAGGAAAGCGCCTGTTCTCCGTATGCGAAATACATCCTGTTACCTCCCTGCGTTTTGCAATTTTATGATACAACAGCGAAGTGTGCAATGCCATCAGAAAATATGGCGAGGCAGCATTTGATGCGCGGAAGAAACTGGTTTGCATTTTCTGCTTATTTCTGTTATGCTTTATGTACCGCGCTGTGTACGCGGTATTTTTTACGTGAAGGGAAGGATGCGCTGTGGGCGGAAATACGCTGGATATGACAAAGGGAAGCGCGTGGAAGCTGATCGTACAGTTTGCCGTGCCGGTATTCCTCAGTCAGGTGTTCCAGCAGCTTTACAATACGGCGGACGCGCTGATCGTCGGCCGGTTTCTGGGAGATGAGGCGCTGGCGGCCGTCAGTGCGTCCGGCCCGCTGATCTTCCTGCTCATCAGCTTCTTTACCGGCCTGTCCATGGGTGCAGGCGTGACCATCTCCCGCTATTTTGGCGCGGGTGACTATGACCGCGTATCCAAGGCCATCCACACGGACGTGATGCTGGGCCTGATCAGCGGCGTGATTCTGACGGTGGTGGGCGTGTGGCTGACGCCGACGTTCCTGCGCTGGATGGGCACTGCACCGGAGGTCCTGCCGGATGCAATCGCGTATTTCCGGTATTACTTCATCGGCGTTCTGGCCGTCGTCATGTACAATATGTGCAAGAGCATCATGAACGCGCTCGGCGACAGCAAGCGGCCGCTCTATTATCTGACATTTCGTCCCTTACCAATTATCGTGCTCGATCTGCTGTTTATCGGCGCGTTCCATTGGGGCGTGTGGGCGGCGGCCGTCGCCACGACGATCTCGCAGGCCGTCAGCATGATCCTGTGCATGATCCATCTGATGAAGAAGGGTACGATCTATCAGGTCGAGCTGAAAAAGCTGCATATCGACCGCGAAATGCTCGGCCAGATCATCCGCTACGGCCTGCCGTCCGGCGTGCAGAACTCCGTGATCGGTTTTGCAAACGTCATTGTCCAGTCCAACATCAATTCCTTCGGCAAGGTCGCCATGGCGGCCTACGGCGCGTACTCCAAGCTGGAGGGCTTCGCGTTCCTGCCTGTCACCAGCTTCACCATGGCGCTGACGACTTTTGTCGGCCAGAACCTCGGCGCCGGGCTTCACGACCGGGCGAAAAAGGGCTCGCGCTTCGGCATCATCGCGTCTGTTGTGATCGCGGAGATCATCGGCGTGACGATGTATCTGCTTGCGCCGCAGCTTGTCGCGCTGTTCAGCCCACGCCGGAGGTCGTCGAACTCGGCACGCGCCAGATGCGCACGACGGCGCTGTTCTTCTGCCTGCTGGCATACTCCCACGCGATTGCGTCGATCTGCCGCGGCGCAGGCAAGGCCTTCGTGCCGATGGTTATCATGCTGCTGTTCTGGTGCGTGGTGCGGATCGCATATATCACCATCGTCATGGGCATCGTCCACGAAATTCAGTATATCTACATGGCCTATCCCATCACGTGGTCGCTCAGCTCCATCGTCTATTTCCTCTATTACCACTTCTCCGACTGGGTCCACGGCTTTGAGAAAAAGCCTGCAAAATCATAAAAAAACGCCATGCCCGGCAATACCGGGCATGGCGTTTTTTATAGCAGACCGATTTGCTCATAGCAATGCGCCGTCAGATCGATCCGGTAGCCTCCGCCGGGGCGCGGCTGCCAGTCGTAGCCGGACTTTTCCTCCTCCGGGAACAGCGCCTGCATGATCGTGAGCACCGTTCCGCCGTGTACGACGGCGAGGAGATCCTCGTCCTGCGCGCGCATACGGGAAAGCGCGGATAAAATACGAGCCTCCGCCTGCGCAAAGGATTCGCCGCCCGGCGGGACGTTCCGGAACCAGTCGCCCGCCAGCCATGCCTCGTACTCCGCCAAGCCCTTCAGCTCGTCGTAGGACTTTCCCTCGAATATGCCGAAGCTGATCTCACGCAGCTCCGGCCAGATCTCGTGCGGCACCTCGCCGTAGATCAGGCGCAGCGTCTGCTCTGTGCGGAGCATTCCGCTCGTCAGGATGCGTTCGCCGCTGTACGGGGGATACAGGCCGCCTGCGGCGGCCTCCTGAACAGCTGCTTGTCCGGCCTCGCACAGAGGAAGATCGAGCGCCCCATAATACCACCGGCGGACATTTCCCTCCGTCAGTCCGTGGCGGATGAGCGTGAGCCGCCTCATCCCTTCAGCTCCAGCGGAAGCCCGCAGAAAATGCGTGTGACCGTGTCCGCCTGCGCGGCCAGCGCCGCGTTCATGCGCCCGACGGCCTCGCGCCATTCGCGCGTTTCCGCGTCCATCGGCACAACGCCGCAGGAAATATCCTCGCAGATCAATATTTTTCCGCTGAGGTCAAGCCCGGCCAGCACGTCCGCAGGCTCCTTTCCCGCCCGGACGCAGGCAAGCGCGAAGCGCTCCAGATGCCGGAGGCAGCGGGCGGTCAGATCGAGCGCTTCGCCCTCGCAGGTGAAAATTTCCGCGTCCCGCAGGGCGTATTTTGTTTGCGCGTATGCTGTTTTTCCCTGATACGCGCCGCCGATGATCAGAACCATACCGTTCCTCCTTAAAAGACTGCCAGAATGAGAAGGGGCGGACGCCTCGCCCAGCGTGATGGAAAAGCCTGCGACGTCGCCGGACATCCCGCCCAGATGCTTCTGGGCCAGACGGCAGGCAAGGATGGTCACAAGCCCCGCCCACGCGACGGCCAGCGCGCAGCTGGGCCGCGAAAACAGGAACACGAACACCGCCAGCATGACGGCAAGGTACATCCCGAGCAGAATGTTCCGCTGCCGTTTTGTCTTCCCGGCTGCAAATGTGCCGGAATACTGGCTGGTCTTCATGGGCGCGAACGATTCCACCGCAACGCCCGCCATGCAGCGCGTTACGACCGGAACGAGCAGCAGCGCCCGCCAGATATACGAGAAGTCACAGTCCGCCAGCGCCGCGAACGAAAACAGGAACAGCAAAATCGCGCACACGACTGCAAACGCGCCCACGCGCGAATCCTTGAGAATCTTCTGCCGTGTGACCAGATCACGCCGCGATAAGATCGCGTCACAGCAGTCGAGGAACCCGTCCAGATGGAAAAAGCCCGTCACGAGAAACGGCAGCGCCGTCAAGATCGCGGCGGCCAGAAATCCGGTAAACCGGAAATGGGCGAACAGGGCGGCGCACAGCGCCCAGAGTCCGCCCACGATCAGCCCTACCGGCGGCAGGCACACGATCTGCCACGGGCGCAGCGCATCGTCCCAGACCTTATACGGGCACGGGATCGCCAGATACGTCCCCCACGCCATCATGAGTGCCGTCAGGGGCTTTTTGAGCTTGGCTTTCATCCGGAAAAGCCTCCTTTGTACCAATATGCCTGCGCACAGCAAAGCTCTGCGGCGTTTTCGCACGCCGCCGCCAGCACCCGGTCAAGCCGCGCCAGTCCCCGGCGGTAGCATTCCGTCCATTCGTCATACTGTCCGCCGTCAGCGTAAATATAATCGCTCACGAACACGCAGCAGCGCATCCGGCGGGAGAATTCCAGCAGCTCCGCCTCCAGACGCGCCGGGGCAGAGGCGTCCATCGTGCCGTCCGCGCGGAACATCTCATTTGACAGCAGCGCCGTCACGCTGTCGAGCAGCACTGCGCCGTCCGGCTACCATCCGCGAAAGCGAGGAGAGAATGTCCGTTCCGCATTCGACGGTCTGAAAGCCCATCCCCGCGCGGTTGTCCAGATGGCGCTGAATGCGCAGCCGGTCCTCATCGTCGTGCGGGATCATGGTCGCAAGATAATAGCGCGGACCGCTCTGCGCGCAGACGATTTCCTGCGCAAGCGAGGATTTCCCGTTTTTTGCGCCGCCGGAAAGAAAATAGTTCATACCGTAAAGCTGTCCCTTTCACGTATTTCGGTCAGATATCCGTCGTCGATGGCGGCCTCCGGGAATGTTGCCATCGTGTTCATCACCGCGCAGGCCCGCCTCGACCACGCGGAAGGCCAGCGGGCACCCGCTGCCCTCGCCGAGGCGCATCCCGAGCTGCAGACAGGGCCTCAGGCCGAGCAGCCGGGCTGCGATCTCGTACCCGCGCTCATAGGATACGTGCGAGCCGATGAAATAGCCCGCTGCGGCCCCACACACGCCGGGCAGCGCAGAGCGCGGCGACGAGCGGAAATCGAACCCGTCAACCACGACGGGCAGGCGCTCATGCGCCGCACCCAGAAACACGCCCGCCATTGCGCACAGATCGAACCCGCCGACCTTGTGCAAAACGTCAACAGGATCGTTCCCGTCTGGCGTGTTTATGGCCAGCGCCTGTTCGATCACCTGTTTTTTCTTCAAAAATGCCGCGTCGGTCAATCCGCCGCCGCGTCCCGTAACGGCTTCGACGGGTTTGCCGCTCAGGGCGCACAAGACGGCGGAGGACGTGGTCGTGTTGCCGATGCCCATTTCGCCCACGCCGAGAATTTGAATGCCGTCCCGTTTTGCCTGTGCGGCAAGCCCCATGCCGGTCAGAATGCCGCGCACGGCAGTCTGCCGCGCCATGGCCGGGCCTGCGGCGATGTTCGCCGTGCCCTTGCCGAGACTGCGGTTCAGAATTTCCGGGCAGGCATAGGGCAGCGCGATGCCCCATATCGACGACCGTCAGGCCGTCATGAAAGTGCTTCGCCAGACACGACGCGCCGGTCAGACCGCGCGTCAGGTTGATGGCCTGCGCCCGTGTGACCGACTGCGGCGCGGACGAAACGCCCTCGCAGACCACGCCGTTGTCTGCCGCAAGCACGTAAATGCGGGTGTGGCTGACTTCGTTTTTGACCTGCCCGGTGATGCCCGCCAGCTGGACAGAAAGGTCCTCCAGCAGACCGAGGCTGCCGGGCGGCTTGGCCAGTGCGTCCTGCCGGGCCTTCGCCTCGCGCATGGGCACGTCATAAAGCGGGGTAATTTCGGAAAGCAGCGAAACAAGCTGCCGTTCAGTCTGTTCCATAGGGTTCACTCCAAAAGGTGCTTTTCCACGAGCCAGTCAAGGCTCGGCCTGTCCTGCGTCAGTTCCAGTGTACACGTCGCCTGCGGGGAAAGCGCTTCCAGCAGGGAAAGAAGCCCCGCAATATCCATCACGCCGTCAAAGAGCGCCGCGTGCAGGTCACGGTCGCCCTGATTGTTGTGCAGGTGCACGTGGGAAAGGTACGGCGCACAGGCGCGCAGCCAGTTCTCCGGGGGAAGCGCTGACGCGCACGTATTCGCGTGGCCGAGATCGAGGCAGATACGCAGGCGCGGGTCATGGACGGCTTCCATGATCGCCGTTAAAAGCTGCGGTTCCGGCTCCAGCACGTTTTCCAGACACACGGTCATATCGTCCGGAACATCGCAGAGCAGCTCCCGCCACACGGCGGCACTGCGCTCCACGAACCACTCCGGATAATAGACCAGCGGCAGAAAGCCTGCGTGCAGAACGATCTTCTGAATGCCCATTGTATGCGCCTTTTTGATCGCCTGCCGGTATCGCTTCTTCGTCACATCCAGCACAAGTGGGTCGATGGCCGCAGGCGTCAGCTCGTTGAACGGCCCGTGCAGCACGAACCGGCTTGATGCAGACAGGCAGCGTTCCACCGGAAGCTCCCACGGCTCCGGCGGAGCGCCGTCGAGCCGGGCGGCGGTGCAGAACTGCGCAAGCTCGATCCCAAGGCCAAACGCCCGCGCAGCCTCGCAGCAGTCTTCACCGATGGACGAGACGTACAGCAGTTCCCGCCTCACGGGAGCTTCCCCTCCTGCAGCATGCACCACACGCGAAGCGCGGCGGCCTGCGTCTTGGCGTCGGGAATTTCGCCGTTCAGGACCTTTTCGACCAGCTCCCGCAGCGGCAGGCGGAACACGTTCAGAAATTCATCCTCGTCCAGCTCCCGTTCGCCGAAGCTCAGCCCGCGTGCCAGGAACATCTGGATGACCTCGGTCGAATACGCGCAGGTGGGGTAAAACGGGCCGAGCGGGATGAGCTCGCTTGCGACCGCGCCCGTTTCCTCGCGCAGCTCCCGCAGCGCGGCCTCCCGCGGGTCCTCGCCGATGTAGTCGAGCTTCCCGGCGGGGATCTCCGTCAGGACTTCACCCATGGCATAGCGGAACTGCCGCTCGAGCAGCACGTCGCCGTTTTCCAGCAGCGGCAGGATGCACACCGCGCCGTGGTGGACGGTGTATTCCCGTGTGGAGGTTTTGCCGTTCGGCAGGCGGACGGTATCCTTGTAGATATGCAGCACGTCGCCGTCAAAGATCGGCTGGGACGTGAGCTTTGTTTCCTGTAAATTTTTAAATTCTTCCATTGCCTTTGTGCTTCCTGTTCGTTTTTTTCTTATCTTACCGTTTTGCGCCTGTAAAGTCAAATCAGACCTTGTGTATTTTTCTTCGCCCTGCGCATACTATGGCCAGAGAGATCGTTGGCAAACGCTTTTGAGATGCTTTGTCCGCCGGATGATCCATACGCAGGTGCGCGTTTCGGTCAGACGCCGCGCTTCGCCGGAGCGGCAGAAGGCAGGCAGAACGGGGGTTCCGCGTCCCGCTGATCCGGGCGGAGCCCGAAAAGCAGCTGCCTGGTTTCTTCGCAGTCTCCTGTTCCGGCCGGCACCGATTGACCGGAAGGGCTGTTTTTCCGGCAAGAGCCGGGGAAGCGTCGACGCTTCCCCGGCTCTGTTTGTCTTCAGCGCTTCTGCGCCAGCGGTCTGGATTTCTGCTGCGCTTCGAGAAGCTCCACCAGAATGGTGTTCGAGAGCATGAAGCCCTTCGGCGTCAGGTGCCAGCGGCCGGAGGTAAACGCGGCGTATTCCCGCGCCTGCAGCCGGACAAGAATGTCCTCGATCGGCTCAAACGGCAGCAGGAACGAGCGGGTGTATTCGCTCTTTTCAATGCCGTCGACCGTCCGCAATCGGAGCATGAGGTATTCGCCCGCGCGTTCGCGCAGCGGGACAAGCTCAGATTCGGACAAAATCTGGCCCTTGTCCGTCACGCCCTTGATATAGCCCTCCAGATCGGGCTTGATGGTGAACCGCCGCCCGGCGAAGTCAGAGGCCGCGCACGGGCCGAAGCCAGATACTCGTCGCCGACCCAGTATTTCATGTTGTGGCGGCAGATGAAGCGTCGTGCGCGAAATTGGAGATCTCGTACTGGTGATAGCCGAACTGCTCCAGCGTTTCGACGGCGTAAAAATACATATCCGCCTGCGCGTCGTCGTCCGGGAGGTTGGCGCAGTCCTTGTACGTCCAGAGCTTTGTGCCCGGCTCGACCTTCAGCCCGTAGCAGCTGATGTGGTCGGCCTTGAGGTCGATGACGTTGCGAAGCGTCTGCATCCACTGCTCGCGCGACTGGCTCGGCAGGCCGAACATGAGGTCGACCGAAACATTGTCAAAGCCCGCGCGCCGCGAGAGCGACACGGCCTGCTGCGCCTGCCGGTAGGTATGCGGGCGGCCCAGCGCCTTGAGCTGCGCGTCGTCGTCCGACTGCACGCCGATGGAGATGCGGTTGAAGCCCGCGCGGCGCAGCCGCGTGAGCATGGGCAGCGTCACGGAGTCGGGGTTGGCCTCCAGCGAAACCTCCGCGTCGCGGCTGACATCGAAGCGGCGGTCGATCTCGGCAAAAATCTTCGCAAGCCCGCCGGCCCCGAAGAACGACGGCGTGCCGCCGCCAAAATAGACGGTGTCGACCTCATAGCCCGCTGCACCCTGCGCCGCCTCGCGGATGTGCAGGATCACGGCGTCGAGATACCGGTCCATCAGATCCCGGCTGCGTGCGCCGGGAACGGAATAAAAGTCGCAGTATTCGCATTTGCTCCGGCAGAACGGGATGTGGACGTAGATGCCGAGCTTTTTTTCTTATTTTCAACGATCTGAATGAGCGCCACGGAAAAACCTCCTACGATTCGTCGTCAAGCTTGAGGACGGCCATGAATGCCTCGGACGGCACGGCGACCGTGCCGAACGTGCGCATACGCTTCTTGCCCTCCTTCTGCTTTTCGAGCAGTTTCTTTTTGCGCGTGATATCGCCGCCGTAGCACTTGGCAAGCACGTCCTTGCGCAGGGCCTTGATCGTCTCGCGGGCGATGATCTTGCCGCCGACGGCAGCCTGCACGGGAATCTCAAACATCTGGCGCGGGATATTGTCCTTGAGCTTTTCGCAGATCTTTCTGGCTCTTGCGTAGGCGTTGTCGGCGAAGAGGATGAAGCTCAGCGCGTCGACGATCTCGCCGTTCAGGAGAATGTCGAGCTTGACGAGCTTCGACGGGCGGTAGCCCTCCAGCTCGTAGTCCAGCGAGCCGTAGCCGCGCGTGCGGCTCTTGAGCGCGTCGAAGAAGTCATAGATGATCTCGTTGAGCGGCATGGAATAGTGCAGCTCAACGCGCGTGGGGTCGAGGTACTGCATATCCTTGAATTCGCCGCGCCGGTTCTGACACAGATCCATGATCGCGCCGACGTATTCGGGCGGGGCGATCAGGTTCGCCTTCGCATACGGCTCCTGCGCCTCGGCAATTTCGGCGGGGTCGGGGTAGTTGAGCGGGGTATAGACGTCGAGCTGCGTGCCGTCGGTCTTGGTGATCTTATAGACGACGTTCGGGGCCGTCGTGATGAGGTCGAGGTTATATTCGCGCTCGAGGCGCTCGAGAATGATCTCCATGTGCAGAAGGCCCAGGAAGCCGCAGCGGAAGCCGAAGCCCAGCGCGATGGAGTTTTCCTGCGTGAAGCTCATGGACGCGTCGTTCAGCTTCAGCTTTTCCAACGCGTCGCGCAGATCGCCGTATTTCGAGCCGTCCGCCGGGTACACGCCGGAGAAGACCATCGGCTGCGCCTGATGGTAGCCCGGAAGCGCCTCGGCTGCCGGATTTCCACGCCCGTGATGGTGTCGCCCACGCGGGTGTCGGAGACAGTCTTGATGGAGGCTGTGAGATATCCGACCTCGCCCGCGCCGAGACTTTCGGCTGGGATCATGCCCTTCGGGTGCAGGTATCCGACCTCCACGACCTTGTAGACTGCGCCGGAGGCCATCATGCGGATATCCATGCCGGGATACACCGTGCCGTTCACGACGCGCAGATAGACGATCGCGCCGCGGTAGGAATCATACTGGCTGTCGAAAATCAGGCACTGCAACGGCGCTTCGCGGTCGCCCGTGGGCGCGGGGACATTCTTCACGATCATTTCCAGCACGGAATGAATGTTGATGCCGTTCTTGGCGGAAATTTCAGGCGCGTCCATGGCGGGGATGCCGATGACGTCCTCAATTTCCTTCTTGACCTCGGCAGGCCGCGCCGCCGGGAGGTCAATTTTGTTGACGACGGGCAGGACCTCCAAGCCGTTGTCAACGGCCAGATAGGTGTTCGCCAGCGTCTGGGCCTCGATGCCCTGCGACGCGTCGACGACCAGCACCGCGCCCTCGCAGGCGGATAAGCTGCGGGAGACCTCGTAGTTGAAGTCGACGTGGCCCGGCGTGTCGATGAGGTTCAATACATAGGTTTGGCCGTCGTCCGCGCGGTAGTCCAGACGCACGGCGCGCGCCTTGATGGTGATGCCGCGCTCGCGCTCAAGCTCCATGGAGTCGAGGATCTGATCCTCCATCTCGCGCTTTTCAACGGAGTGACACTCCTCCAGCAGGCGGTCGGCCAGCGTGGATTTGCCGTGGTCAATGTGGGCGATGATCGAAAAATTGCGGATATGCGAAAGGTCGGTCATGTGCGGTTCCTCTCTTAGTAAGCGATATTTTCAGTCGCGACAGTCTCATATTTGGCGGAGCTGGAGAAATAGGCGTCGAGAATGGGGATACAGACGTTTGCCAGATTGCCGCCCTGCGAGCCGCGCTCGACATAGACGGAGATGGCGATCTCCGGATCGTCCGCCGGGGCGTAGAGCACGAACGAAGCGTGGTCAGAGCCGGAGAACGAGCCTGTGGAGGTCGTGCCCTGCCACTGCGCCGTGCCGGTCTTGCAGGCGATGGGGATGGGATAATCCCTGAGGTACTGCTCCGCCGTGCCGATGCTTGCGGTCATGCGCATGCCCTGATCGAGCGCGTTCAGCGCCTTTTCCGAGATCTCCAGCGTGCTTGCCACGACGGGCTTGGACTCCTCGATCAGATCCTGATAGTCCCACGAGACGACGCGGGACAGGAGCGTCGCTTCATAGCGCGTGCCCTTGTTTGCCAGCGCCGAGGCGTAGCAGGCCAGCTGCAGGGGTGTAAATTTGTTCAGGCTCTGGCCGATGACGGCCTGCAGAACGTCCGCGCCGAACCAGCCTGCGTCCTCGCCTGCGTACTGCTTGTTCTTTTCCTCTGCGTTCGCGCGTGCGCCGGTGTCCTCCGGCAGCTCGATGCCCGTCGGCTCGCCGAGGCCAAGGGCCTTGGCAACGATATCAAACGGGTTGTTTCCCGTTTCCTTTTTATAGCTGTCGTAGGTCAGACGGCCGACCTCGTAGAAATAATAGTTGCAGGAATAGGCGATGGCCTCCATCAGATTGATCTTGCCGTGCGTACGCGGGTTGGCAAGCGACCAGATGTGGCACTTGGGCTGGAAGGATTCATAGAAGGTGTAAAGACCCTTGTCCTCGATGATATAGCCGGGGTCGAAGCCGCCCATATCGACGGCGGCGATGGCCGTGACCATCTTATAGACCGAGCCGGGCGGGTAGGCTGCGAGCGCGCGGTTGAACATCGGCGCAGTCTCGTCTTCGTTCAGCGCGACGGCGTTTTCCGCGCGTGTGGCAAGATCATAGGTCGGGTAGCTTGCCATGGCGAGAATTTCACCGGTCTTGCACATCTGCACGACGACCGCGCCGCCTCTGGCGTCCTTGCCCTCCTTGTTCCGGCCGACGCCGTTTTCCCGCAGGTCGAGAATGACCTTTTCCAGCGCCTGTTCGGCCACGGACTGCAGCGAAATGTCGATGGTCAGCTCGACGTTGTTGCCCGGCACAGGCTCCGTCACATAGTATCGGTTCAGAATTTCTCCGGTCGAGGAGACGGTCGTCCGCTTGATGCCGCTTGAACCGTGCAGATATTCCTCAAACGCCTGCTCCACGCCGGATTTTCCGACAAGCGCGTTCATGGAGTAGCCCTTTTCGCGGTATTCGGCGGCCTCCTCGCTCCAGATCGGGCCGATGTAGCCGAGAATGTGCGCGGCATAGGTGGTGTTGTACTCGCGCACCGTGCCGTTTTCGACCACAACGCCCGGCACGGCCAGCTCCATCACGGCAGCCAGCGATTCCGCGTCGACGTCCTCTGCCAGCATATAGTTTTCCATGCCGATCTCGTCTACCGAGCGCAGCTCCAGCTCATAGCGGACGGAAATGACGCGGTACACGTCCTGCTGGGTCCAGTCGTCGGGGATCTTATATTCGTCGCGCAGGCGTTTCATGAGCGTGGGCGCGGAGATATCGAGGTCATAGCTCCGGCTGGCAAGGAAGCTGCGGAAATAGCCCTGCCAGGCGGTGTCGTCGGTATCGGTATAGGTATAGGGACGCTCGGCGGAGACGGGGAAATGCGATTCATACGCGATCCCAAGCTCGTCGCAGAGGTTCAGGACCTTCAGCAGGTTCCCGTTCGGGTCGGGCGCGTTGAAAAAGACGAAGTTGATGATGACGAGGTTATAGCTTGCGCGGTTCGACACCAGCACGTTGCCGTTGCGGTCGAGAATATTGCCGCGCGCAGCCTCGACCGTCGACTGGTACTCCATGGAGTCGGCGTCCGCCGCGACGAGGGAGTCCTCCGTGACGGCGGCCTGCGTCTTGTAAAGCCGCAGGGAGAACACGCCGATCATGGCCAGAATGACGACGATGAATACGATCATGCGGAAGCGGGAAATTCGCTGCATTTATTTGGCACCAACCTTTCGGATCGCCCAGGCTCCGAGATACAGGAGCGGGCACGCGAGCAGGCTCAGGCCGATCTGGACCGGCAGAGCAGTGATCATGCCGATGTGGATCGTGCGAGATAGCATTGAAACAGAAACAGGAGCGTCTGGCAGAATACGAGCGCCAACAGACTCATCAGAATGGCGGACAGCAGCTGCCGCACGAGATACCGGTCGCAGATATAGCCGATCACCGCGCCGCAGACGGTCAGCAGGACGATGTGCATCGCGCCGCCGGCCGCGCCCGTGAAGCACCAGACCGTGCCGCAGCAAAGTCCGTAGAGCGCCCCGGCCTCCGCGCCTGCCAGCATGGAAACACAGGCGATGCAGACGGGGATCAGCGTCAGCTTGACGCCGAAGAATCGCGCCCGGCCAAACACGACCGTCTGCAAAACGGCGATCAAAAGAAACAGCACGCCGTAAAGCGTCCACATCAGCGCATTTTTATAGGTCGCGTGCATCGCGCGGGCCTCCTTTCGGTCATATACACGTCAAGCTGCATTTTTGCAGGTTGTCTATAGGGGCCGACGACTCTGCCGGCCCTGGAAATGTTGCGAATTCGCTGGAGATTTTCAAAAAAACGCTGCATTCTGCGGGCGGACAGAGACGTCCGCCCCTACAATAGTTTCTTGCGTCACTGCACATTATACTCCGTAATGATCGCGATCTGCTCCAGCTTGGACAGGTCGCAGGACGGTTCGAGCGTGGCGTATTTCGCGACGCCCGTCTCGTCGAGACTGGCGTTCGTGATGTACCCCAGCAGCAGCCCGCGCGGATAGAGCGTCGAGCCGGTCGTGACGACCTGATCGTTATTCTTGACGATCGCGTCCGTCAGCAGATAGTTCATGCGCAGGATCTCCGTTCCGTCCTCGAGGAATGTGCCCTGTACCACGCCCGTATAGCCGGACGAGGCCACGGAGGCGGAAATTTCAAGCGACGAGTCCATGATCGTCGTGACGGTGGCCCAGTTGGCGCCGACCTTGGTCACAAGGCCCACGACCTGCCCGTTTTCCGTCACGGCGCACATACCCTCCTCCAGCCCCGCGTTCGTGCCCTTGCCGATGGTAAAGGCGCTTTTATAGTCGGAGGAATCCCACGAAATGATGTACGATGTGAGGAATTTATAATCCTCATGCTCTTCGGACAGCTTCAGAAGCGCCTTGAGCCATTCGTTCTCGCGCTGCAGCTGCTCGGCGTCGCGGATATCCTCCTGCATGGCAAGGATCTGCTTTTCCATCTCCGCGTTCTCCGCCTCAAGCGTCTCATAGCGGAACATATAGTTGTAATACCGCTCGGCCAGCCGGTCGATGGACGCAACGCCCGCACGGATGGGGGACAGGATCGTCCCGACCACGTTTTCAATGGCGCTTGTCCCGTTTGTGATGGCAAGCGTCACGGCGGCGCAGATAGCGATGATGAGCGCGACAATGAGAATGGTCTTGAGGCGGCCCGTCCAGAATTTTTTCTTCATGCCTGCGCCTCCTGCACGTCAAGGATCGGAACGCCGAACGCGCGCAGCATCCGGCACAGCGGGCACAGGGGCAGGCCCATGACGGAGAAATAATCGCCCTCGATCCGGCTGACGAACATGGCCCCGTAGCCCTGAATGCCGTAGCTTCCGGCCTTGTCCATAGGCTCGCCGGTCCTGACATAGGCGCGAAGCTCCTCCTCGCAGAGCGTGCGGAACGTCACCTTCGTCACGACGGCTTCGGACTCAAGCTGTGAGCCTTTGCAGACGGACAGAACGGTCACGACCTCGTGCGTTCTGCCGGAGAGCAGGCGGAGCATACCGAGCGCTTCTTCCTCCGAGCGCGGCTTTCCCAGCTCGCGCCCGTCAATGACCACGATGGTGTCGGCGGCGATGACAATATCGTCCGGCGACGCGCCGGCGGCGATGGCCTGTGCCTTCCTGCGGCTGACGCGCGTGACCTCCTGCTGGACGGGCAGCGCCGGATCCATCGTTTCGTCGATATCCGCGACACGAACGGTAAACGGCAGGCCGGTGAGCTTCATCAGCTCATGCCTGCGGGGAGATTGCGATGCAAGGATGATCATAAGGAGTTCCTTCTTTTTTGCTTATTCCACGCCGCGCGAATACAGTCCGCGCGTATAGCTTCCGGCGTCGAAGACGGCCCGGCCCTGATAGTCCATCAGCACCTTGTCGATCTCGCCGGGGTTTTCCGTTGTAAACTGCAGGCGCAGCGCCCACAGGCCCATGCCGCGCAGCGCGTCCTTTTTGTCGAGCAGATACAGCTTCTTGCCGTTCAGCAGCACGTTGCGGCACGTGCCGGGGTCCTTGACGATGGGGGAATTCCTCGCCCACACGGTCGACCAGACGGACCGTGCCGGTCTGGCAGGCGCAGATGCCGGTGCGGTTCTTCATGACGCAGTTTTCCATCAGCATCAGCGGCAGCCGCCCGTAGATCAGCAGCTCCGCCGGGACGGCCTTGGAGATATCGCGGATCTGCGGCAGCGTCAGCTCAAACGACAAAAGCTGCGAATCAAGCCCCTGCTCGCGCAGGTACCGCATGGCGCGGGAATTGACGATATTGAGGCCGAAATCGCCGCGGACGGCGAAGCCCGCCGCGCGGGCAATGTGCAGCTGTCCGAGATTTCCGGCCAGAACCTGCCGCACGCCCATCTCATAGACCGTGCGCAGCTGCCGCGCGACGGGAGCAAGCTCCCCGCTCCAGATCACGCGCGGCAGAATGGCCGCCAGCTGCGTCTCAACGCCCACGCGCTGCGGCAGATCCGGGTGCTCCGCCAGCTCGGACAGGGGGGACATAGAGCACCGTTGGCTTCATGGAGAGCATACGGGAGGTGATCTGCCCGGCTGTGCGGACGGCGATGGTCAGCTGCGGCTCCCCGGCAATGCCGTCGTAGCGCGGCGGCTCGTCATACGCGTTCAGACGCGCGGGCGCGGCACGGCCGCGCTTTGCGGTCAGCTCCGCGATCACATCGCGCCGCATGGCGTTGATGGCGGACGCCGGGAGCATCAGATCGGGGTCCAGAGACGAGCGGACGGCGGTGCACAGATACGGCGTTCCGCCGGTTTTTTTCAGCTGCTGCTCCAGATCCTGCGGCGTGAGTGACCGGTAGACCGCCTGCTCCGGCACGGGGCCGCGGGTCCGGCAGAGGTTGCCGTCCGGGTCCTCGACGGCGAGCTGCGCAGGCTCTCCGCGGCGGATCATGGCGTAGAAGCGCACGCCGATGCGCTGCGGCTCACCCTGTTCATAGGTGGCGCGGGCAGAGGCGAACAGGTCGGCCGTGTCCTCGCCCTCCTGACGGCGGCCAAACATATCGCTGCCGGTCTGGCCCCTGAAATAGCCGTCGGTAAAGCCCTGCCGGGAGAAGGCCGTCTCCAGCTCCTGCAGATCGGACGGCATCAGCTTGCCGCCGTTTAAAACCGTGCGGTAAGCGCGCGTGACGATGGCGACGTACTCAGGCCGCTTCATGCGGCCTTCGATCTTGATGGACGCGACGCCCATGCGCCGCAGCTCGTCCAGCTCGCCCGCCAGACAGTTATCCTTGAGGCTGAGCGGGTAGCGCGTCGATTCGAACCGGCCGTAGCCGTAGGGCAGGCGGCAGGGCTGCGCGCACTGGCCCCGGTTGCCGGAGCGGCGGCCGATGACGGAGGACAGGTAGCACTGTCCGGAATAGCACATACACAAAGCGCCGTGCACAAAAACCTCGATCTCGACCGGGCTTTTCTTACAGATATGCGCGATCTCCTCCGCGGGAAGCTCCCGCGCAAGCACGACGCGGCTGCACCCGAGCGCGGCGGCCTCCATCACGCCCTCAAGCGAATGGATGCTCATCTGCGTGGAGGCATGGATGGGCACGTCCGGCGCAAGCTGCCGGCATAACGATACCACGCCCAGATCCTGCACGATGAACGCGTCGACGCCGCAGGACGCGGCCAGCCGGATCAGCTCCGCCGCACGCGGCATCTCGCGGTCGAGCACGAGTGTGTTGAGCGTCAGGTGTACCTTGACGCCGCGCACATGACAGTAGACAACGGCCTCCTGCAGATCGGCGGCGGAAAAATTGCGGGCGTTTATACGCGCGTTGAAGGTATCGGCACCTAAATAAACAGCGTCAGCGCCGTTGCAGACGGCGGCGCGCAGCGCCTCCATCGAACCGGCGGGAGCGAGTAATTCCATGATGATCTTCCTTTATCTATCCAAATCTGCGCAACAGCATAAAAATCCGAATACATTGTACCACATACGGACACAACAGGAAAGTGCAATCATGCAAAAATTTGTTTCCGGCCTGTAAACTTTTTGCGCCGCAGCAGGAAAACAGCCCCGGACGGCTTTGGAAAAGGGATAAAACAAGACATACAATGCCAGCACCCGGCCCGGCCAAACCATCTGCCAAGCCGCCCATAACCGTCCAGTCGTGTTCTTTCCGGCGGCGGAGCAAGCGTCATGGAAACCGCGTCGTTTGTTGCGCGCGGGGCTCTGCAATTACGCAGAAAACCCAGCTTCTTATATAAGAGGCTGGGTTTTCTGTTTGGAAATTTTGTTTACCGTTCTTTCCGAAAAAGGACATTCAGATAGTCTGTTTTTCCGTGGATCACGGCGCCGACGGACACGAATTCGCCCTCGATGCGGCGGTAGAAGATCTATCTGTTATTCGATCTCCAGCCGTCTGGACGAGGCGGGGACTTCCTTCTGCTTCGGCAGCGTCACGCGCAGGACGCCGTCGGCGTATGCGGCCTTGATGCCTGCGGCGTCGATGCCGGAGATATCAAAGCTTCTGGCGTAGGAGCCATAGGAACGCTCGCAGCGGAGGTAATTGCCCTTCTTGTCCTTGTCTTCATAGTTGGAATGACGCTCGGCGGAGACGGTCAGCCGGTCGTCGGCGACGTCCACGTGGATATCCTCCTTCTTGAAGCCGGGCAGGTCAGCCTCCAGAACGAAGTTGTCACCGTCCTCCTGAATGTCGGTCTTGAACTCGCCAAGGGCGTTGTCGGAGAAGAATGCGCGTTCCAGCTCGTCAAAATCGTGGAACGGATTGAAATTGGAAACATTGTGATTTTTACGTGCATACGGTACTAACATGGAAAAGACCTCCTTGAGTCTTGTAATATATGATGTTTGAAAACTCGATCTGAGTGTCTTGCTCATCTCTTGTTTACAAGTCACATGATAGACCCGGCCTGTGAACAATTCTGCATGTTTGTGTGAACGGACTGTGAATTTTAGCAGTCTCACGCTACGACTGCCAAATTGTTTGCCTGTACAAACTGAAAAAATCTGCTATGATATAGACACATGGGAACTTTTGCCCAAACAAAACGTCTGAAGGGATACCCAACTTGAAAGGAGTGGATTCGATGCTGAAAATTGAGCATCTTACAAAGCTTTACGGAGAGAAAAAGGCGGTCGACGACCTGAGCCTGCACATCAGGCCCGGCGAAATTTACGGCTTCATCGGCCACAACGGCGCAGGCAAGACCACGACGATCAAAAGCTGCGCGGGCATTCTGCAGTTTGAACAGGGCGAGATCACCATAGACGGGAAGTCCGTCAAGGCCGACCCGCTCGGCTGCAAGCAGATTTTAGCGTACATCCCGGACAACCCGGATCTGTATGAATTCCTGTCCGGCATCAAATATCTGAACTTCGTGGCCGATATTTTCGGCGTGTCGAAGGCCGACCGCGAGGCGCGGATCGAAAAATACGCGGATCTGTTCGACCTGACCGGCGATCTGGCGCAGCCCATCTCGGCCTATTCGCACGGCATGAAGCAGAAGCTGGCGATCATCTCCGCCCTGCTCCACGACCCGAAGCTCATCATCATGGACGAGCCGTTTGTCGGCCTCGACCCGACGGCAGCCTATCAGGTCAAGAGCATCATGCGCGAGCACTGCGACCGCGGCGGCGCGATCTTCTTCTCCACGCACGTGCTGGAGGTCGCGGAAAAGCTCTGCGACAAGGTCGCCATCATCAAGCAGGGGCGGCTCATCGCCTCCGGCACGATGGACGAGGTCAAGGGCGACCAGTCGCTGGAGGCTGTGTTCCTGGAGCTGGAGGGCGAGAAGAATGCTTAAAACGCTGCTTCGCGTCCGGATGGCGGCGCTGCTCGCCGCGTTTACCGGACAGAGCCGGAAGCGGAAGAGCCAGACGAAGGGCAAGGCCGCCGGCTATGCGATTCTGATGCTCTACTGCTTCTGTGCGTTCGTCTTCCTGTTCTATACCTCGTTTTCCCAGTTTGCCGCCGCGTTTTTCCCGGCGGGACTCGGCTGGCTGTATTTTGCCATGTTCGCGATCATGGCCTTTGCGCTCATGTTCATCGGCAGCGTGTTTACGGCCAAATCGCAGCTGTTTGAGGCGAAGGACAACGAGCTGCTTTTGTCCATGCCCGTGCCGCCCGGCATGATCCTGCTCAGCCGCATGGCGGCGCTGCTGGCCATGAACTTCGTGCTTGAGCTTGTCGTGGCCCTCCCGGTCTTTGTTTCGTGGCTGCAATACGGTGAGACAAGCGGAACGGGCATTACGGCGTTCGTCGTGATCGTGCTGGCGCTGCCGCTGTTTTCGCTGGCGGTGAGTTGCCTGTTTGCGTGGCTTGTCTCGCTTGTGACCAGCCATATGCGCAATACGACCGCCGTGACCATGGTGATCTCGGTCGTGTTCATGCTGGCATATTTCCTGTTCTGCTTCCGCATGAACAGCTATGTCACGCAGCTGGCCGCGAACGGCGCGGCGATCGCGGGGGCGGCTCGG
>ENA-OQCO01000190-OQCO01000190.1-human-gut-metagenome-genome-assembly--contig:-NODE-190-length-36146-cov-3.070046_pt1 | contig 36146 bp, 40 predicted proteins | sample MGYA00242500_ERZ504582 | MGnify/ENA primary metagenome ERZ504582 (study PRJEB26092, sample SAMD00036346) | human gut metagenome | host: Homo sapiens | study: EMG produced TPA metagenomics assembly of... | reverse complement strand
CTTTATTCCCCATTCTTTTCCCCCTGTCGCTCCCCTGCTTCGACATTGCAGGCGCACCTCGGTGTTATCATAGCTTCAGGCGGATACGGAACGCGCACACCCGTTCCCGTCCGCCGCAAGGAGGGAAGGAGGAAGCCCCTGCACCTCGGTCGGTGCGGCTGCACAAAAAACATGTACATTGAGCTTTTTTTGCTTGATAACTTCCTTATGAACCTTTTGACCCTGCGTGCCGCGGCGGCAATGCTTTCCCGAAAAATGAAGGGCAGCCGCGCCGCGCTCGTATCCTTTGCGGGCGCGGCGGCTGCCGCCGCTGCCGCCGCAGGCGGCACAATGTTCATAACCCTTCCCGTAAAACTTGCCTCAACGCTCCTTATGGCACTTGCCTTCCCGCCGCACAGCTTTCGCGAGCTTATGCATTCCGCCGCAGCATTGTTCCTCTCTGCGGCGGTTGCAGGCGGGGCGGTGCTGCTCGCCGCTCTTGCATTCGGCGGAACTCTCCGCGGCGGCGTCATTTACGGAGCAATTCCCCTTCGCGCCGCGCTTTTGGGTGCCGCTGCCGCCGCATTTATGCCGCGCAGCATCAGAAAAATCCTTTCCCGGCGGGTTCGAAACGAGCAAATCGTTCATATTGAATACGAATTCGCCGCTCCGAACTCAAACCGGTGCAAAAAAAACAAATCAAGTCATGAAAGCAAAAGTTCGGGAATAACAATTTTAAAAAGAGACAAGCGCATTTTCTCGGCCGAATGTCTCGGCATTATCGACACGGGCAATGCGCTTTCCGAACCGATTTCCGGGCTGCCGGTCATTGTGTTGGGGGCGAAACGGCATTCGGAGTTTGCGCAGGCGGCAAATGTTCCGATCCCGATGCGTACCGCCGCCGGCGAAAGTCTTCTTTTCGGGTTAAAGCCCAAAAAACTGCTTATTAACGGCTGTCCCGTTGAAGCAATTCTTGCCGTCGGTGCAAAGCTTGATGCCGCGCTTGTTCCCGCCGTTCTGGCGGTTGATGCAGCCCGCCCGCAGCGCAGCGCGAATTTACCGTGAAAGACGTTGCGGCTTCTCCGCGGAAGACGCTGCGGCAGGTCGGTGTTTTCGCTTAAACCGCATTTATTCAAAAAGTTCAAAAGTCGAAAAGGAGGACTGAATATGCTGAATTTTATCAGGAAGCTGCTGTCAAAGCTTTACAGAAAACTCGGAATCTCGGCAGATCTCGGGTATATCGGCACGGGCGTTTCTCTGCCGCCGCCGCTTTCGAAAGAAGAAGAGCTGCGGCTGACACTGCTTTTCACAAACGCGGACGACTCCCCCGCTGCCCGCGAAACAGCGGAGCAGGCGAAAAACACGCTGATCGAACATAACCTTCGCCTTGTTGTTTATATTGCGAAAAAATTTGAAAACACAGGTGTTTGCATTGAAGACCTCATCTCGATCGGCACGATCGGACTTATCAAAGCCGTCAACACATTTCGCGCGGACAGGAACATCAAGCTTGCAACCTACGCAAGCCGCTGCATCGAAAATGAAATCCTTATGCATCTGCGCAAAACCGTAAAGCAAAAACTTGAAGTCAGTCTTGACGAACCGTTGAATGTGGATTGGGACGGCAACGAGCTTTTGCTCGGCGACATTCTCGGCACGGACGGCGATGTTGTGGGGCAGGGCATTGAGGATGAAGTTGACCGGCAGCTGCTGCATATTGCGCTTAACAAACTCGGCGCACGGGAAAAGCGCATAATAGAACTTCGCTTCGGGCTGAACGGCTGCCGCGAATACACACAAAAGCAGGTTGCGGATATGCTCGGCATTTCCCAAAGCTATATTTCAAGGTTAGAAAAGAAAATTATCAACGAGTTATATAAGGAAATCACGGCAATGTCATGATGTCTCGCGGCAATGAAAAAAGCGGATTCGGAGTTTATATCCGTCCCGCTTTTTGGCTTTTCAGCTTTTTCGCTGACCGCATTATTTATTATTGCTCAAGCAGAAGCCTCCGCAGGGCTGAAACGCTTACCGCCGTTTCAGCCGCACCCGCTTCCTCAAGCTCCGCCTTTGTGCCGTAACCGAACAGCACACCGACAGCGGGAATTCCGAACTCCGCCGCGCCCGTCACATCATAGCATCTGTCTCCGACCATAACGGTGCCGCTGGTTTCAAGGGCAGGCCTTCCTTCCGCCGTTCGCAGCGTTCGGCGAATATCCGGAACGCTGTTCAAAATGTGTTCAATGACCTGCCGTTTTTCGGGGCGTGCCTCATCAAGCGTGTTTCCTGCAACAAAATCAAAATATTTCAGCAAATCAAAGTGCTCCAGTATCTCAACCGAAAACTCCTCCGGTTTGCTTGTTGCAAGTATTATCCTGCTGCCCGCAGAGCGAAGCTCCGCAAGCAGCTCTGCAATGCCCGGATAAACCTCGTTTTCGAATTTTCCGCCGTCGGCAAACCTGTCGCGATAATAGTCGAGTGCAAGTTTTGCCTTTTCATCGTCAAAGCCGTAATATGTTTTGAACGAATACATAAGCGGCGGCCCGATAAAGCGGAAGAGCTCCGATCTGTCCGAAACACTGATGCCGAATTTTTTCAATGCATACATCACCGAGTTTGTGATGCCGAGCGCGGGATCGGTCAGCGTGCCGTCAAGGTCAAACAGAACATATTCATATTTTGCAGTCGTTTTTTTCATTTGATTTCTGTCTCCGTCTCCGATTTCCACGTTTTGCGCCGTTCCCGGCTTGTCACGGCGTAACATCGTCGGGCTTCGCAAGCGTTTCCGGCGAACGCGCGTCAAGCTTGCTGAAGTAATAGGTCATTATATCCTCTATTGCACCCGCACTGGACGAGCCCGAGAGTCCGTTCGGAATACAAACGCAGATTGCAATATCTGGATTGTCGTTCGGTGCAAACGAAACGAACCAGCTTGTGTTCTGAATGTCGATGGTAACGTTTCCGACCTGTGCCGAACCCGTTTTGCCGCTTATCTTTGCAAGATAGCCAAGCTGCTCAAATTCCTCGCTGAATGCATCACCCGCCGTGCCGCCGTCCTCCGGGGAAACAACGCCCGCCATGCCGCGGCGGATAGCCGTCCAATATTCCTCGGGAGCATCGATTTTGTTAAAAACGGAAGGTTCGGTTGAAACAAGCGTCTCCCCGCCGGATGAAACAACGTTTTTCACAATATGCGCATTATAAACGGTGCCGCCGTTTGCAATTGCGGAAACATAGCGAACAGCTTCGATCGGAGTCACGAGCAGAATGCTCTGACCGATACCCGTGCGGATCGTGAGGGTTGACTTCCACTGGATTTCGTTCAGAACGGAAGTGATTTCGTTCACCCAATTGCGGGAACGTGAGATTCCGTCCGGAATGCCCAGTTCTTCGCTCAATATGCTTCGAACCGCATCGCCCTTGCCCGCAAGGCTGCCGTCCTGCAGCTGCATAAGCCTTTCGGCACATTTTTCAATCGCCGCTTCGTCAATTTCAACACCGCGAACGGTCTGATATCCGCGCAGAGTTTTGCAGAGGGAACGGAAAACAAGCCCGGGCATACTCGTGGCCTGTTCATTGTGCAGCTTTGTATTGTCGTAAAGATCCTGCTGCCCGCCGATAGTGCCCTGTGCTTCGCCCGTCAATTCAATCTCCGTGCGGCTTGCAAGCCCGAGCTTTTTGGCCCAATCCGCAAGTTTGTCTATGCCGAGACGGTTTGCAACTTCGCAGAAATAGTAGTTGCAGGAATTCTTCAACGCTTCGATTATCGTCTGGTTATTGTGCCGCTGCGGATATTTCGTCCAGCACTTGACCGGGTTCTGCATGATGGCTTCGCCCGTTTCCGGATCCTTAACATAATAGGGAGATTCATCGTCGATCGTTTCATCGATTCCGACAACACCCTCCATCAGCCCCGCAAACCCGGTGCACATTTTAAAGATTGAACCCGGCGCAAGTTTCATTGAAATTGCTTTGTTTCGCGCGGGGGTCGTTTCCGCCGCTTCATCGCTCTTCATAAGGTAATCCACCTGTTCCGGCGTCAGTCCGTTGATGAACCAGTTCGGATCGAACGAGGGGTACGATGCCATTGCAAGCACGTTGCCCGTGTTAACATCCATAACAACGATTGCACCTGTTTTTGCAAGCTTTATATCGTCATATTCCGCGTATTTCCCGTCGTATTCTCCGTCACCGTCGGCGTCGATCAGCGCCTGCTGCTTTTGGTTGATGTTCTGAATTATGTCTTTCAGTGCATTTTCAACAACAAGCTGCATTGAAAGATCGATGGTCAGCGTAACATCGCTTCCGTCCGTCGGCGGAGTTACCGAAAGAACCTCTATAACGGATTTGTTCGCATTCGTTTTCACAACGGTGCTGCCGTGATGTTCCGTTGAACAACCTGTCAGGTACTTTTCCATGGTTGCTTCAACACCGGACACGCCGATATAGTCGTTGTAATCATAACCCGCCGAAATGTATTGTTCGGAATTCTCCTCGCTCATTTTCTGACAATAACCGAGAATATGCGCGGCGGTTTGCCCGTAAGGGTACACTCTGCGCGTGCTCTGCTCGGTTATAATTCCTTCAAGCTTTGCCATTTCAAGCTTTGCAACAACTTCCGTGCCGACATCGCGGGCAATGGTTACCGGTTCGTAGCTCCTGTAGTCGTTCAAAAGCACCTCCTGCCGAATCGAAATGACCTTCACGGCGTCTTCAAACGGCAGTTCCTCCGGAATGAACCACATTTCGCGCAGCTTCAGATATGCATCCTCCGCCGAGGTCCATTTTGTGATATCGTCTTCATACTTTTTGGGAATCACGAAGCCGCACACGTTGCAAAAGTTTTTGTAGCGTGATTTTATCGTGCGTTCGTTTTCGCTGCCCCAGTCGTAATACAGATCACCTTTTTCGTTTTTGCGGATATAGGACGTGTCAATGGTTTCGCTTCCGCCTTCGTTGATTATTTTTATCGCCTCAATAAGTGCCTCAGTGTAAACCGCGCTGTCGTAATCGCTGCGGTTGTCCCCGTCGCGCATAAAGCAGACATTGTAACAGGTTTCATCATACGCAAGCACAAGGCCGTTGCAGTCGTAAATTGTTCCGCGCCTGCCCCGCGTCACAATGGTGTTTGTTGCCTCTTTTTCGGCATTTTCCGTGTAGTAATCGCCGTTTTTTATTGTAAGGCCGTAAAGTGTTGTCAGCAATGTGCCCATCATCATAAGGAGCACAACCGCAAGAATAATGAAACGCCCCAAGGGCTTGCGTGCAATCTTTTCCGCCATGATTTTTCCTTTCCGCCTCAGGCTTTGATTTTATCTTCCCGTTTTACTTGTTCTGTTCTTCAATTCAGCCCGTTTTTTCTGTCCGTTCACGTCCTTTTGCTGCTTTGTTTTTATTCTCTCGAATCGATATCGCGATGCCAAAGCGACTTGAACAGAACTTTTTTGAAAATAACATGTGCAAGAGCTGCAAACCCGCCCGTCAGCACGGCGGACGGCAGGATATGCGTGAGCAAAAGCATAAAATAACTGCTCAAATTTCCGCCCGAAATAAGCAGCGTAAACAGCAGTATATGTTCTTTGACCGTGTATGCAACGGCTGCAACGCCTGCGGGAACAATAACGTTATCCGCATAAAACTTGTTGTAGAACGCTCCGCCGGCAAGTGCCGCAATCAGCAGCGAAAGCGATGTTAATCCGATATATTTGTTGTAAACAACATCAATAACGAAACCGATGCCTATGCCGACCGCCGCAAACGGCGCAGCCCCGCCCATCACACTCAGTGCCGCAATAACCGCAAGCACGGTGTTCGGCCAAAAAACGGGCGAACCGCACACTCCGAAAAGCACCGTGTCAATATAAAATGCCGCTGCAAGGGCAATTGCAATGACGTATTTCCGCATCAGCCTTCCCCGTTCCCGGTGATGATAAACACTTCTTCAATATGAACAAAATCCACAGAGGGCGAAATTATCGCATTTGCCTCGCCGTCCGACGTCAACACTTCACGCACGGAGCCGATTTTTATTCCCTTCGGGTAAATGCCGCCTATGCCGCTTGTGATAACGGTGTCTCCGGGAACAAGGTCCGTTCTGTCCCTCGGCAGGTAGTAAAGCTCCATACCCGCCTCGGAATCCACCGTGTTCAGCACACCGCGAACCATGCAGTTGTCCCGCGTGCGCTCCACCATTACGGGGACGGACGTTTCCGCATCGATCACAGCCGTGACTTTGCTCCATGTCGCGCCGACCTCCGTAACCCTGCCGACAAGCCCGTCCGCACAAATCACGGGCATGTCAACATCAATGCCCTGATTCCGTCCGGCATTAACGGTGAAAACCCGAAAATAAATATCCGTTGACCTCCCCGTGACGGATGCCGCAACACCCGAACACTCGCCGAACGAACCGGAGTATTCCAAAAGGCCGCGCAGCCGCTCGTTCTCTTTTTTAAGCTCCTCAAGCTCCAGCTGCATTTTGTTATAGAGTGCAAGCTCGCTTTTGAGTTTTGCGTTCTCCTTATCCGCATCGGTCGTGTTAAAAACTCCGCGGAAAAAATCGGCAATTGAATTCGAGGCGCGTGCGGCAAACCCCTGCACCGGGGTCAGAACCGCACCCACCGCATTTTCAAACCAATTTGCAGTTCCCCTGCCCGCGCTTGCAAGTATCATTGCCGCAAGCACAACAAGCGCAACGATCGTTATGAGCAAGGGTTTGTTTTTGCCGAAGCCGCCTTTTTTCATTTTTTTATCAGTTCCTTTAATGCAATTAAGCAGCGAATCAAAAAAAATCCGTCGTATACATTATAACCCCTATCCCCGGCTTTTTCAAGAGCGGCGGCCGGCATAGCGGCAGTGTTCACAATATTTGCGGATTTTTTCATTATTTTCCAAATTTTTTGCATTTTCGACCTGTTTTTTGCATTTTACATATATCATACCCGAAAAAACCTTGATAATTGGGTTGACAATTATATAAAATCCCTGTATAATAGGGATGGTTGTAAAGGCAAGCAACTCATTGTACATGTATATATGAAAGAGAGATAACTACTATGCAGCTTAAAGACATTGCAGAAGAAATGCAGCAGCGGTCAATGGCAGCAAGAGACTGGGTTTTCCAGGTACTGCGCACCGCAATCATCCGCGGGGTGCTTCCCGGCGGAATGCCCCTTCGTCAGGACGAAATCTCCGCACAGCTCAGCGTCAGCCATATTCCCGTCAGGGAAGCTTTCCGCCAGCTTGATGCGCAGGGTCTTGTCCGCATTTACCCCAACAGGGGTGCCGTTGTTACAAAGCTCACCCGTGAGGAGCTTGAAAATGCAATGGACACCCGCATCATCCTTGAAATGGGTGCGATTCGTGCCGCGATTCCGCTCATGACGGACGAATGCATTGAAAAGGCTGCCGTCATTCTTCAGGAATGCGAAACCGAAACCGATGCAAACAAGCTTGAGGATCTTAACCTCCAGTTCCATTTCGCTCTCTATGAAGCAACGGGCAACACTTTCCTGCTCCAGCTCATCGAACAGCTCCATGCGAACGTGGATCGTTATATCCGTCCCTACTATTCCGCAACCGAAGTCAGCGCGCAGTCCAAGGGCGAGCACTACAAGCTCCTTGATGCATGTCGTGCGGGCGACAGCGAATATGCGGCGGCAATCCTCCGCACCCACCTTGAAAAGACCAAGGTGCTTTCACTCAATTCGCCCATCCTTCAGAGCTGATCCCATCAGCTTTCCCTCACCGGAGTTTTCCGCCTGTTTCCGAATGCGCAGGCTTGCCTTCCGTGCGCTTTCGGATGTTTCGGTTATTCCGCAGGAATCAACAACTATATTTACCGAAAGCGTTTCGAGCCGCAGGCTTCTGCCCCCGGCTCGTTCGTTTTTTTAACCGATTCCCGCCCCCCTTCAGCTTTAAATCGATAGCTTTAACTCATTGACCGTCTTCAACTTTTATGCCGTTCGAACGGACGCGAAACGTTTCTGTCCTCTCCCGCGGCTTTTGCTGTTTTCTGTTGTTTAATTACCGATTTTATTCTATTCGACTTTCGCTACAATAACGGTCATATCATCCGTTCGCCCGCCTTTTTCATCCGCAAAGGCAAGCAGTTCTTCAGCCGCCGCTTTCGGGCTGCCCGCATTTCGTGTTCTGTCCGTCACGGCAGCAACAAGTTCCTTTCCCAGTGCATCCGCAACCCCGTCGCTCATCATAACAACGATATCACCCTTCCGCAGCCGCGCCGTGCACACAGCGGGCCTTGCCTGCGGAAGAATTCCGACCGGCAGTGCCTCCGCATAAAGCGTACTCAGCCGCCCTTCCCGCAGGATATAACTCGGCGGCGCACCATGCTTTGCAAGGCTGACGCTCCCGCTCACCGTGTCAAACACAAGCGCATCAAGTGTTGCGTACATATCCTCCCCTTCCCGCAGAAGCAGTCTGTTAAGGCATTCCGCCGCTTCCTCCGGGCGAAACCCGACGCCCGTCAATGCTGCAAAAAGTTCAACCGTCCGAAGGCTTTCCCTCCGCGCAGGTCCTCCGCTGCCCATGCCGTCGCTGATTGCTGCCATGCGCAGCCCGTCAAATTCACGCACGCAGCAGCTGTCTCCCGTTTCGCTGTTCCCCGCCTTCGGACTTACGGCGCAGCCGAATGAGATGCGGTATTTCCTCCCCCTGCCGTACACTCCGTCCGAAGCAAGTTTTTTTATGCAGTTTGCAACACCCGCAAGCTGTCGGTTGACAAACCCGTCCGCCGCTGCCTGCTCGCCGCTTCCGTTCGGTTCAAACAGCTTGGCCATCTGTCCGAGCACATCCGCAAGCGAATTCAGCTTGTATGTCACTGCCGACAGCCGCTGTTCATATTTGCCGTCACGGTATCCGGGACGGTTCGCATCCAGTTTTTCAAAAAAATCATCCGGAACAGCAAGAAATGCAGCGGCGGCAATAAGCGTCTCCGCAATGTTCAGCTTTCCCGCACCGGGTATTAAAACCGCAAAAACGATCGAAGCGGCGGTAAAGCCGCCCCCTATTCCCCATTTTCCGAAAACACGCAGACAGCAGCAGAGCAGTGTGCAGCTGCAAAGCACTGCAACAAAAACAAGATCCCCGCCGCAGCCCATAACCCGCCCGACCGCAGCCGCAGCCGCGCACGAAACCGCAGCAATACCCTTCGAATATGCCGCCAGCATACAGAAAACAGCTGCAGCCACCGCCCCCGGGCTGATTCCGAAAAGCTCAAATTTCCCGAATGCCATGACGGCGACGCCCGCAAGCAATGCGATTGTAACGATCCTTTCGTCCGTAACTTCCCGTCTGCCGAGAATGCTTTCAATCCCGCCGAGCGCATGCCGCATCAGAACCGCCGCCGCAACGGAAACGCATATGCCCCCGAAATACCCCGCCGCGCCCTGTATCGTCAGCGTTCCGAAAACCGGGTAAAGCACCGTCAGCACCGCCGCCGTGTATAAATATCTCATTCCTACCGGAAGGCGTTTCTTTTTCTTTTGCAAAAATGTGCAGAGCAGGATAAGCATCGCCGCAGCCGCGCCTTGCGGACGCCCGCCTGCGAGACTGCCCAGAACCGTGCCCGCAAACGCCGGGTATATGTTCATTCCCGCGCACCATATCGCGCAAAGGAACGCAATTCCCAACACGGGCAATGCATAACTCCCTCCCGCGCCGAACAATGAGCCCATGCCTGCCGGCATTCCGTATGCCGCAAGCAAAGCCGCTGCCGCAGTTACGGGAAACACCTCCGGCATCGCTGCCCGGAGCAGCCTGCCCGGCTGTATATGCCGAAACGATCCGCCCCGAGCTGCACCGATAATCCTCCTTATTGTTTCCATGACTCTCTCCTCGCTTAATTTGCAATTCGGAATGCAGAACAGAATTAATAATTCATATCAAAATCCGATTGTCCTGATTCTACCACCCCCGCCGCACTTTGGGTTGTCGCTTTTCCGCCGCAGTTTTTGCTTGCTTTTGGCGGAGAGCTTGCAGGGAAGCGCCGAATCTGGGTTCTTTTGGAAAAAAGCCGCAGATTCGGTTTTTTCGCAAAGTCCGGCCTTGCCGCTGCGTATCTTCCGATAATTCCGCATTAAGTACCGCAAACCGCCTGTTAACATTCAATTGTCGCTTCTCATGCGACCCCTTCCCCCCTCGGCAGCGTTAAAATATGCCCGTAAACAGTAAATCTGACACTTTAAGGAGGATGTTAAAATGAAAAAGAACCTTACCGAAATTGTGTTTATTCTTGACCGAAGCGGCTCAATGAGCGGACTTGAGGCGGACACCGTCGGCGGATTTAACTCAATGCTCCGCAAGCAGCAGCGGGAGGAGGGCGATGCTTTTGTTTCGACAATTCTTTTCGACAATGTAAGCGAAGTCATCCACGATCGCGCAGACATTAAATCCGTCCGACCCATGACCGAAAAGGATTATGTTCCCCGCGGCTGCACCGCGCTTCTTGATGCTGTCGGCGATGCGATTCAACACATCGGGAATATCCATAAATATGCCCGCGAGGAGGATGTTCCCGAGCATACGCTTTTTATCATCACAACCGACGGCATGGAGAACGCAAGCCGTCGGCACAGCATTGACAAAGTAAAGAACATGATCGAGCGGCAAAAAACAAAATACGGTTGGGAATTCCTTTTTCTCGGCGCAAATATGGATGCGGTGGAAACCGCGGGAACATTCGGAATTGCGGCGGAGCGCGCCGTGACCTACCGTGCCGACAGCAGGGGAACACGCCTGAATTACGATGTTCTCAGTGAGGCAATCTCCGATATCCGCTGCGATGCCGCCCTTTCGCCGAGTTGGAAGAGCCGCATTGAGCAAAACGAAGGCAGCAAGCAAGAATAACCGTGCCGTTTTTCATGCAGAGTTGTTCTGCCCTTTTCCGAATAATGCAAAAAGCAGGCAAAGACCTCCTGCCGCGCAAACACTGTTTAAAGGTACTCCGTGAGTACATGTACTCAGTGAGTACGCCCGAATAAGCTCCGTTTGCCCGAGGTCTTTGCCCGCTTTTCAGTTCAGCGTCCGTATTTGGTTCAGAGCTTAAATTGCTCAGTCCAAGCCGCGATTTCGCATCTTATCTGTCCGCACCGTCGCATTCGTCGGTATGTTTATCCCTGCAATCGGCGTTTGCGCACAATTCGGTTTCGATATGCAGTTCGCATTCGTCGACAATCCCGTCAATTCGTCCTGTCAAAAGATCTCCGTCGGACTCAAGCGAAATGTTTCGCATTGTTCCGTCTTTTTGAACAACATATGCTTTCACCTGCCGTGTTTCAAGTTCCGCCGCATCCAGCTGAATCGTGAGCCTTTTCAGCGCGGGGTCAATAACTATGCAGTTGTATGCGTTTTCAACATCTTCAAGCTTTTTAAGGGTTGAACCGCGTGCTGCGCCTCCCCTTCCGCCGACTGCAACCGGCGACCGGAAGATGAATCCCGTGCCAACCTGTTTTATCTGCTGTGCAGCAGCTTCAATTGCATCATGAACCTTGCGGAAAGTTATTGAAATCACCGATTCCGATTTTTTTCCGTCCACCCGTACCCACTCGGTTTCGGGCGCACCGCTTAGGGTCTTTTCCGTTTCCGTTGCCGAAAAATCGATTCCGAGTTCGGCAAGTTTTCTTTCCGCCTTTTCAAAGTCACCTTTTTCCGCCATGACAGCAAGCGTTTCCGCGTTGATTCCGTCCAATGCGGCAAGGCTTAATGCAGCAGCGCAATACCTTTCATAGCATTCTTCGCATTCAATAAGGTGCTGCAGCTCCTTCTTCTCCTCTTCGCTGTATACCTCCCCCTGCACTTCGATTTCCGCAAGGCGGTACAACTCATCAAATTCAATATGTTCGTTTTTCATACTCTGCCTCCCGTAAAAGCTTTGTACAGTATGCTCGGCTTAACTTCCCCGTCTCTCGCAAGTATATACTCCGGAATGAAATCCTCGGCATTTTTTATTATTTCTTTGTTTTGGCTTACAATTTCGCTGACTTTTTTGACGCAGCTCTTATACACGGCGGTTGACCGGTGTTCTGTTTCGCTTGTTGTGAACTTCTCCGTATACACAATTTTTCGCAGCGGCACATTGCCTGTAACGGTCATCATTTCATCGTCAAGATGTGTCCGAAAATACTTGCTCCAGCCGAGAGATTTCAGAAAGGCTTCCTTTATTTCCCGTTCGGATTCATCCGCAAGGGTTTCCACCGTTTTTTTACCCATGACCCTAAACGCCTCACTTACGGATGTGGTTTTGTTATCGTCAACAGAGCCCCGAATATGCGGCAGCAGTCTTGCATAAAACAGTGCAAGACTCGACTGCGGCGGAACCTCAAGGCTCAAAAAGGCTTTAACGTAAATCAGCACTGCCGTCGCAGCAAACTGTCGGCGGGCATCGTCCCACGGTTCATAGTGCGGATTACCCCCTATGTTACTTCCAAGCGTTGTTCCGTCCTCTCTCGGCGTTTCCAATGATATTGGAATATAGCTTCCCCCGTTTCGGGGTCCTTCAGCTTGTACAGCTCCCTCTGTCGGTCTGCGAACTTATTACTGCATACAATGCTGATAAAGCCCATTATATTTTCAATATATTTATTCTCCGACCTACGCTTTTCAAGTTCTTCCAACATAGTCAGGCAGCTTATGCCAACAACATCCTCAATGTCCGCTTGCTTCACCTTGGCTTCTGTATGATAGGCGAGCCGCTTTATTCTCATTCTGCAAAACGTCATTATTTTTTCAATCAAAAAATCACGCGTTTCTATGTCACCTTTCTCCATGAATTCCTCGTATGCCGACCGAATATCCCGCTCCGTTTTGCGCATTGCATCCGACCGTTTGATAACGGCATTAATGTGCTGTTTGCGTTCCGAATGCTTGTTGTCATTTTGTTCCCGTTGCTCCATCTCTATACCTCCCTCAGTTGCACCGGAAGCAGGTGAACCCTGCCCAGTAAATCTCGTTATTGAAAGGGGCGAACCTCGGAGGCATATTCGAAAGCTCCGAAACGGCTTTCCTCGCCTCCGAGCTCAGCTCCCCGTTCTTCAATGCAATGTCAAACCAGTTTTTCTCCGCAAGCTCTTGTATCGTGACCCGCCGCAGATATTTTTTTGCAGCGCGCAGTGCCGCAGGCGGAGAAAGCTTGCAGCCTTTATATTGGCGGTAGAATTCGGCCATCAGCACCGCCGAAGCAAAATCATCCGCCGTCCACAGGCAGGAAATTACATATTTCACTCCCGCCGCGGCAAAACCGCCCACCATTCCGCAAAAGCCCTTTGCCAAAGGCGCATCGAAGCTACGATTTCCCGATGCTGCGGACTTCCCTCTCCTGCCCGCCTGCGGCTGCATTCAACCAGATACCGCATCGCGCGGAGCGCAAGCTCCTCTTCTCCCCGTTTCAAAAGATACGATGAGATATTCAAAAGCAGTTCCGGCAGTTCTTCGTTGTTTTCGCCGTAAACTGTCCCGTCATTCGGATGTTGTTTTGAGAATACGCCGACAACGTCCTTTTTCGAAATGCCGCCGTCGGACAGCGCAAGAACGCAGTCCGCCGCATCGAAAACATTGGCTTTATCCGTGTTGAGTCTATATTCGTTAAAGGCGATCATTTTGATAACGTCGTCGCAATCCTTTTTGAGCACTGCATTCTGCTTCGGCGTTCGAAACCGGAAATATTCAAGCACGATCGCAATTCGCCTGCACCTGAGATAAATCATCTCTATGTCAGATTCATTATTCCGAATACGTATTAACCGCTTTTTGCTGCCCGATGCAATGTCGTCCATTATTCTGTCTAATTCCGCCTTTTCCGCCTGTTCGATCGCCTCGCTTATCTCCGCATATTTTTCCTTTGCTTCCCGTTTCAAACCCAGCCTCCGCAGTGTATTGTGTATTGCAATAAAACAGTATTAAAACAGTCCCGTCATGCAGCGTACCGAATACCGGTTCGCTCTTAAAACCGTATGCGTTGGAACAGCAATTTGCCGAATGATTCAATGACCGATATAAGTTTAACTGACTGCTGACATGATTTTACCATACACGAACGCCGATTTCAATTGCTTTGTCGAAAAAAGCCGATTTTTCCCGCAAAGCTTTTTCGCAGGGAAAAACGGCTTTCCGCAGTCCGCAGGCTGTCATTCTGTTATATTCTTCCGGTGCAAAAGTACTGTGTAATTGCCGCACACTCCCGCAGATAGTTGTTCACGATAAGCGGAGAAAAATCCTTTGCGGATACGCCGTTCACATCGTATCCGAGTTTTTTTGCAATGCGGGAAGCGCGGAACACATGGAAGCGGGTTGTGACGAACGCGACCCGAGGATTGCTTTCGGCTGCCGCACCGCTGCCGTTGAACAGCCTGTTGATAATATCAAATGAAAAGATAAAGTTTTCCTCCGTGCTTTGGGACTTGCCTTCCTCAATTATACTGTCGGCGGGTACGCCCGCCGCAACAAGCCATTTTTTCATTACTGAGGCCTCGGTGCTGCTCTCGCCTTCACCCATTCCGCCGCTCACGATTATGAGCAGATCCGGATTCTGCTCATAGCAATCAAGTGCGCGGTCAAGGCGGTTGCGCAGCACGACGGACGGCAAGTCTCCGCGTATGCCCGCACCGAGAACGATCAAACATCCGCCTCTCCGGCTCGGCAGTCGTTTTTGAGTTTGCAAGAATAAGCGTTGTTGTCGCCGCAAAAAGCAAAGCAAACAGTACATACGCCGAAATCATTGCGTATTTTAAAATTTTGCCGACGATGCTGACGCTCCACCACGATGAAAGCAGCGGGTAGAATACCCCGACAACAATAAGCGGAATTCCGATAACAAAGGGCATTACAATGCCAAGGTTTAAATTGCTGATGCTTGCTGCAACGATTCCTTCAGCCACAAGCAGAAAGCCTGCAATGCTCAAGATGATACGGAATATCATTTTCTTCAAAGTATTTGTTCCTTTCACATTTTCAGCGTCACAAAAAAGTGCAGCATGAGTATACCATGCAAAGCATTAAAATGCAATTGAACGCACGACAATGCCTCCGAATGTTCTTTTTTTGTTGACAAGTCCGACCTTGCGGGTGTAAAATGACATCGGAACACGGGAAAGCTTCGGTTTTGCCCGCATATGCTGTATATGCAGGTCGAAGCGTTGCTTCATCGGAGTTCCGACCTTATTTTTTTTGCTGAAAGGAGTGGATTTCATTATGACGATTTCGGTTAAAGATATTTGCTTCGGCTCTTTGCTCGTCCACTCCGTTTTTCTGCCGGTTCCGCATGTTTCTCTGCCGCATAGCGCATGAGGGCTTGTGCTGAATACGGTTTTGGTGAGCTGCGCCGACACGGGTCATTCGAACCCGACGAGGGCGGCTTTTTTTGTTCGCATTTTTCAACGCCGTGCGGCGTGAACCGAAAACCCCGCCGAATAAGCTTTTTTGCAGACTATGCCCTTTTCGAATTCACACTCGGAAGCGGCACACAGGTCAGTTTCGCCGAGAGCGAACACAGAATGCGGCACAATAATAAAAAATAAGGGAAACAGATAAAATGAACACAAATGACTCTTTTAACCAAACAAAAACCGTCACCGCACGCATTGTCAGCGTGCATAAGAACCGTTTTCAAATCGCATTGGATTCAGCGGAGCGGAAGGCGGCGGAACATGATGCGGTGCTTGCCGGACGGCTGCTTTACCGCGGCGAAATTCCCGTTGTGGGTGATTATATTGAGGCGGAGTTTGAAACATCCCCCGTCGGAAAGCCTGTCGGTGATGCGCGAATTGTTTCGATACTGCCGCGCAAAAGTCTGATCACAAGGCCCGAATACCGCGTCGGAACGCAGAACATGGCGGCAAATGTTGACATTTGTTTCCTTGTTGTTTCGGCAAATGCGGATTTCAGCGTCAACCGCATTGCACGTTACTCTTCCGCTGTTCTTCAGGGCGGTTCAAAGCCCGTGGTTGTGCTCACAAAGGCGGATCTATGTTCCGACCTGAGTGAATACATGCACCGAATCAACGAAATCTGCGGCAATATTCAAATGCACTGTGTAAGTTCAAAAACCGGAGTCGGCATTGATGAATTGCGTCAATACCTCGTTCCCGGAACAACGATCGGGCTGTTCGGTTCATCCGGCGTGGGCAAGTCAACGCTTATCAACACCCTTCTCGGAAGGGAAATTATGCGCACGGGCGATATTCGCGAAAAGGACGACAAGGGGCGGCACACAACAACGCATCGGCAGCTTATCGAGGCGGACGGCGTTTTTCTTGTGGACACTCCGGGCATGCGCGAATTCGGCATTTGCGAGGCGGAAGGGGGTCTTCACGAAGTTTTTCGGGATATTGAAGAAACAGCACTGCAATGCCGTTTCCGCAACTGCACCCACAAAAACGAGCCGGGCTGCGCCGTTCGGCAGGCGATTGAAGACGGTGTGCTCTCGCAAAAGCAATACGATCTGTATCTTGTCCTGCAAGCCGAGAACAGCGTGCGGACCGCAAGCGAAAAACGGGCGCAAAAGAACAAAAAAATGATCGGAATCTCCAAAAAGCGAAAGGAGCTTCGGAATAATCACTGAGGAACGCCCTCGGCGGAACCCGCCGCAGGACAGACACGGGCACCGCCTCGGTTCGCAAACAGCAAACCGCAGCGGCGCCCGATTTTTTTTCGTTTTTCTTTCAGCTTCGATACAATCGTTCACTTTGCCGAGGCTGTTCGCATTTTTCATGCAGCCGTGCCGAATAAACCCTTAAGGTTCAGCGTTTGTACCTCCGCACGTCAAAGGTTTCTCCAAGCAGAGTTTCCTTATGCAGGGTTTCGAATTTTTCCGGTTCAAAATCCTTTCGTATCGTGACAGTGTTCAGGCAGTCGTAACCAAGCCTGCGATAAAGCCGAATTGCGCGTTCATTGCGGGCGGCTGCCTCTATATACATCGATTCCGAATACTGTTTGACCGTTGATTCAAGCAGCTTTATTGCTTCCGATCCTATGCCGCGCCCTTGAAACTCAGGCAGGATGAACAGATCTTCAAGCCAATCCGCCGCCGCTCCGCGGCTTCCGAGGTGCGCAAACCCGACCGGGCTTAATTCGGCACCGTCTTTCGGCAGGATAAAAAAGAACCTGTGACCCTCCGCCGTCCATGCGCAAAGATCCGCCCGCGCTTCGGCATCCGTCTGTGTTTCGCCGTTGTGCTCAAGCCAAAATCGCTTTATTAAGCAGCAGGCTTTGCCGGCATCCGTTCCGCCGCCGTCCGCAGCGGGCAAATACTCAAAAAGCCGGATCCCGCAGCATTTTTCGCCGTGCATCGGTTCGGTTTCCTTCTCATTCAAGTCATTTTTTTCCATGTTTTTGTAATCTCCGCCGATTCTTCCCGTTTATCTGCAAACCGCTTCGTCCGTAGTTCCCCTTTACTAAGCTTGCGTACGAATACTAAGCTTGCGTGCGAATTGAAAAATGTTCCAAATGCATCGATTCGTCCGAAACGATTTCCAACGTGACGCCGGGGAAAGCCTGCCGAAGTTCCTCGCGGCTGTGTTCGCGAAGAAGTGCGGCAACCGTCGGACTTGCGGCAACCGTGAAACGCTGCTGCGCACCGGCTCCCTCGCTCACGCGGGCGATCAGCGCGGAGCGGATTTTAAGCGCAACGGTTTCCGCATTGAGCACTTTGCCCGAGCCTTTGCAGTAGGGGCAGGCCGTTTGCAGCGTGTCCGCAAGGTTTGCGCGGAGCTTCTTACGCGTCAGCTCAACAAATCCGAGTTCCGTCATGCCGAGTATCACCGAACGCATCCTGTCACCGCGCAGTGCTTCGCGTAAAGTTGCAAGCACGGTTTCTTTATCCTCTTTTTCCTCCATATCGATGAAATCGATAATGATTATTCGCTGAGATCACGCAGGCGCAGCTGGCGGGCAATTTCAACGGCAGCCTCGCAGTTTGTTTCCACAATCGTCTTGCGCAGACTTGCTTTGCCGACATTTTTCCCCGTGTTCACATCAATGCTGACGAGTGCTTCCGTTTGGTCGATAACAAGATACGCACCGCTCTTAAGCCAAACTTTGCGGGAAAGCGCAGCGTTTATATCGTCTTCAATACCGAGAACGTCGAAAAGGTTCGTTTCTCCGTCCCGCAGTTCGATCCTGTCCGCAAGTGCGGGATCGTTGTCCTCCGCGATTTCAAGCAGCCGATAATACTGAGTGCGATCGTTAACCACAAGCGAGCGTATATCCGCCTTCAGCAAATCACGAATCGTGCGTGAAAGCAGTGATTCCTCCCTTCGAATCAGCTTCGGTGCGGGGGAAACTTTATAAATGCGTTTCAGCTCCGCCCATTGCTCGGCAAGCATTTGGATGTCTGCCGCAATCTCCGCTTCGCCGCGCCCTTCGGCAGCGGTTCGGACAATTGCGCCCGTGCCCGGCGGATTGCATTTTTCGATTATGCCGCGCAGGCGCGCGCGTTCCGCCTCGTTCGTTATCCGCTTGCTGATGCCGATAAAATCAACCATCGGAAGGAACACAAGCAGATGCCCCGGAAGATAAATCTGAGTGCTGACCCTTGCGCCCTTTGTGCCGTGCGGTTCTTTAACAATTTGAACCATTATTTCCTGCCCGGGCTTAACATCCGGACAGACATGCGGATTTTTTTGTTTCGGCAGCACGGCTCCCCCGGGAAGCTGCTCGTTCTGCTTGTCGCCGACGTATAAAAACGCATTTTTATCCTCTGATATGTCAACAAATGCCGCCTCCATTCCGGGCAGAACATTGCTGACCCTGCCCTTGTAAATGTTGCCGACGAGCATATCGTTGCTGCGCTGCTCAATGTGAAGCTCGACCGTTTTTCCGTCCTCAAGAAGAGCAACGCGGGTGCGGTACGGGTTTGTGTCAATAACAATTTGCTTATCGACAGTCTGTTTATGCACGGGCTGCGGAATTTCCGGCTCACCGATTATTTTCATGCTATCACCGTCCAATCCATTTCAATGTTTCGGCGGTTGACGCTTGAATTTGCGCTTGTGCCGAGTTTTTTGTAAAATGCACCGAGCAAAAGTTCGGGGGAAAGTCCGCCCTCCGCCGTCAGTTTGCCGCGCAAACGGAGCTTTGCGGTCCTGCCGCCGAATTCCGAAACCGAAAGCCCAAGCAGCATCGGGCGAATGTCCACGTCCTTTATTCCGCCTTTTGTCTTTTTGGAAACGATGATTTCGCCTCCGTTCAGAATTTCGTCAACGGCAGCATAAAATGCCTCCCGCGGCACGGACTCATCGAATTCAAGTTCAATATCGTATTCGGCAGAACGCATCAGCGGCGTGAGCGAGGCTTTGAACTCTCCGGCATCAACGGCGTCAACAATGTGCACGCCCTGCGGAAGGACCGCATTCACTCTGCGCTTAAATTCCGCAGGAGAAACGTATTCCGAAAGCATAACATCAAAATACTCGCAGTCGGAAGTATAGCCCACGCTTAATGCGGTTGCAAACGAAAGCAGCGGATGCGGGTTAAAACCGTTTGAATACGCAAGCGGAAGATCGGCGCGTCTGAATGCGCGTTGAAAAAGCCGCTGCATGTCCAGATGGGAAACGAACATTACCTGTTCATGTTTATAAAACGACGCAATGATTCTCATTCCGACAATCCCTCTCCTTCGATATTTTTGCGGGAATCTTCATTTTGAGCATGTTCCGACCCGACAGCCTTTTTGCGGATTTCCCAGACGGAATCGGGCTTGTGCATATCGCAAAGCGTGCCGCACCTGTCCCCGAAACAGCCGTTGCAGTTAAGGCGGCAGTCGCCCGTTACAATGCCTTCCCGTGAACGCAGATATTCACGCCTGAGGTAGTCCATGCCGACGACCGAATCCATATGCTGCCACGCAAGCGGTTCATCGATTCCGATGCGCCTGTTTCCGAACTGTTCCACGGTAAGCCCGTTTTCGGCAAAGGCCTCTTCCCACGCTTCCTTTTTGAACCTTTCGTCCCATGAATCAAACCTTGCACCGCGCTTATATGCTCCGATGATGACCTTTGCAAGGCGGCGGTCTCCGCGTGCAAAACATGCCTCCAAACGGCTGGTTTCCGAAAAATGGCAATTGAACTCAACCCCGCGTATGCCTTTCAGCGCGGAACGCAGCAATGCCTGCCGGCGCAGAACTTCTTCGGTTGAAATCTGCGGCTCCCATTGGAAGGGAGTGAACGGCTTCGGAACAAAAGTTGAAGCCGAAACCGTGCAGCGCAGCCCTTTGCCGCGCTTGTCCTTCGGCATTTGATAGAATAAGCGGCTGACCTTGCGTGCAAGCTCCGCAATGCCGAGAATGTCTTCATCCGTTTCTGTCGGCAATCCTATCATAAAATAGAGTTTCACTCCCTGCCAGCCCGATTCAAACGCATCACCGACGGCGCGGAGCAGATCCTCTTCGCAAACGCCCTTGTTGATAACGTCGCGCAGTCTCTGTGTGCCTGCTTCGGGCGCAAACGTCAGGCCGCCCTTGCGGACGCTCTGCATTTTTTCAAGATCATCCTTAAGGAATGAATCTATGCGGAGACTCGGGAGAGAAACCGAAACGCGGTTTTTTGTGTACCGTTCAAGGATCTCCGGAACCATTGCATGAATCTCGGAGTAATCTCCGCTTGAAAGCGAAAACAGGGAGATTTCGTCATAGCCCGTGCAGCCGAGCTGCCTGTCCGCATAATCAATAAGCGTTTTCGGCTTTCGTTCGCGTATCGGGCGATAAATAAATCCCGCCTGGCAGAACCTGCATCCGCGTGTGCATCCGCGGAAAATCTCAAGCGCAACCCGATCGTGAACGATGTTCATATACGGAACGACAAGATCACCCGTGAATTCCGCAGCATCCAGATTTCGGACGATTCTGCGCGTGATCCTGTCGGGTGCGGACGGTTCCGTCTTTACAATTCGGCTGAAATTGCCGTTTTCGTCATATTCCGCTTTATAGAATGCAGGAACGTAAACGCCTTCGATTTTTGAAAGTTCGATGAGCGTATCGCGCTTGTTCAACCCTCTCCGGCGGCATTCCGCATAAACATCCATAAAATCGTTCACAAGCTCCTCGCCGTCGCCGAAAAACATAACGTCCATGATTTCCGCAACGGGTTCGGGATTGCACACGCAGGGGCCGCCCGCTGCAATAAGCGGCATGTCCTCCCCGCGTTCGCTTGCGAGGAACGGTATGCCGCTCAGTTCAAGCACGGTCAGAATGTTCGTGTAGCACATTTCATACAGCAGCGAAAACCCGATAACATTGAATTCACGCATCGGTGAACGCGTTTCAAGCGAAAAAAGCGGCTCGTTGTTTTCGCGCAGCTGTTCTTCCATGTCAACCCACGGCGCATATACACGTTCGCAATACGTATCCGCACGCTTGTTAAGAATATTGTAAATTATTCTTGACCCAAGGTGACTCATGCCGATTTCGTATGTGTCGGGGAAGCAGAGTGCAAATCGAAACTCCGCTTCTGCCTTGATACGCATATTCAGCTCGCCGCCCATATAACGCGCGGGTTTTTCAACCTTTGCAATGAGCCTGTTAAGTTTATTTTTGTCCAAAATCTATATCCATCCTTTCGGTAAGGAAAATCAATCAGCGTTTATTCGGTATATTCAGCATGTCCGGCATTTGCGGACACGGTCCGCCGTCGGAGCAGATTATTTTTCTTTATGTCGATGCGTACATATACTCAAGCTACATTATACCCTTATCAGCGGGTTTCCGCAAGTTCATACGGCGCATTTTTCTCTTTGCCGAGCAGGAAGGTATTCTAAATTATTAATATATCATATAAAGGCAAAAATTCGTCACATCCTTATAGACATTTGATACCGACGCTGTTAAAATATATATGTTGGCGGGTCTGTTTCACTGTTTTTCGCAAAAAATCGTGCATACAAATCTGTTTTGCGAAAAGCGGGGTTATCCGTTCCTGCTTCAATTCTATTTTTACGGAGGTAATTGCATGAAAGCGATTAAAAAGTTCCTTGCCCTGCTGCTCACGGCGGTTATGGCATTCACCGTTGTTCCCGTTTTTGCTGCACAAAGCAGCTCCGTGCCCGAAAAGGCTCTGAGCGCGGGGCGTTTGTACGGCTATCGCGTGTTTGACGATGACGATACGCTGTCCTATGCCTGGATTTCCTTCACGGCAGACAATCCCGCCGCCGTGACCGAGGAACAGGTTGAGGAAAATGCGTTCGATGACTATACGAACATGAACTGCGGCGCATATGTAAACGGATATGTTTACGGTTTTGCCGAAAACGGGTATTTTTACCGTGTCAACACCGCCGACTGGAGCCGCGAAAGGCTTTTTGCCGATGCAAGCAGCTATAACGGTTGGAGCGATATGACTTTTGACTACACGACCGGCAAGCTGTATGCCGTTGCATACAACCTCCCGTGGGACTCCGGCGATGATGAAACGGCAATCGAAGCAAGCTTTCTTGTCACCATCGACCTTCTCACATACGAAATCACTCAGGTAGCACAAATCACAACCGGCATTTTGACTCTTGCGGCGGATGCACAGGGCGAGCTTTACGGCATTGCAATGGACGGCTGCCTGTACCATATCAACAAGCAGGACGGTTCAACACGAAACATCGGCAGCACCGGCCAAGTTGTATCCTATGCACAGAGCATGTGCTATGATTACAACACCGACACCATGTATTGGGCTCTCTGCAACATCTCTCAGGGCGTGCTTTGCAGCGTTAACCTCGAAACCGGCGCCGCCTCGCGTCTCGGCATTATCAGCGGCAACACCGAAGTCGTGTCCCTTTTTGCCGTTCCCGAAAGTGAACCCGTTGTTCACGTTGAAAGCGTTGATATCGAACCCGCCGAAGCAAGCATTGACGTTGGGCTGACACTTCAGCTCTCCGCCTCCGTTTCGCCTGAAAATGCAACCGAAAAACGTGTTTCATGGTCAACTTCCGACGCAGGCATTGCAACAGTCAACGAAAACGGCGTTGTTTACGGCAGCACGGCAGGCACGGCCGTTATCACCGCAGCAAGCCTTGACGGCGGCATTATCGGAACCTGTACCGTAACAGTCAATGCAGCAGCATCAAGTTCCGATTATCAACGGGTTGACACGCTTGAAAGCGGCGGAGATTACCTTATCGTCACCCGCGTCGGCGGTCAGGCATATGCGCTTGTCAACCGCAACGCTTCCCCGAACAATTTTGCCGCAATGCTCGTTCCTGTCGTTCTCTCGGCGGACGGCGAATATGTTCTTTCCCCGCTGGACAGCTCCGAATCAATGGATAACCTGCTTTGGACGGCAAACGGCGATTATACAAACGGCTTCTCCTTCCGTTCCGTCGGCAGCGGTCTGTATTTTGCCGGTCTCACCTACTGCAACTGGACTGCAATAAACCAAACCGAGGATCTTTGGCTCCCGCTCGAACATACCGACGGAGGAACAGCCAAAACCATCCTCAAATCCGTCCGCGCCGAACAAATCGACCCCACGGCAGTGAAACTCTATGCCGGCATTACGACCGGATATTTCAATTCCGTGATTTTTGATTACGTTCGCATTGCTGATGCAGCCAATGTTGAATTCTACAAATTCGGCAGCTCCGGTTCGGAATATGCCCTCGGCGATGTCAACATGGACGGCAGCGTTTCCGTATCCGATGCACTGATGGTTCTTCGCTTCACAATGGGGCTTGAAACACTTTCCGATGCTCAGCTTGAACTTGCGGATTTCAACGGCGACGGCACGGTAAGCACTGTTGATGCGCTTGACATTCTTCGCGCAGCAATTTGATGTTTGCCCGCTTAATCCTCTGTTCCGATTGATTTTTTAAGCAATTCTCGGCAAAGCCGAACGCAAAAGCTTCCCATGCGGAAGCCTGCCGTTCGGCTCTTTTGCATTCATGCTCAGGGAGTGCGGTTTTTTGCTCAGGCAATTGATATTTCTGCAAAAAAATGTTATGATAAGTTTGTGAATGCTGTATTCAAATTCATACAGGACGGATAATGCATATGAAACAAATAACGGAAAAACGCATAAAGTCGCCCATGCCGGCTTATACGGCAGCGGCGTGCATAATCGTTTTCGGGTTGATTTTCCCGCTGTACAGGGTGTACGGCATCGTTCTTACTGCCGTTATTGCGGCGGCGGCATACTTTTTTCAAAGAAATATTTCTTTAAGGATAAGATTATTCAAGAGGAATCCGAACCTGTCTTCCGCACGGGTATCGCGGAGCTTGACGAATCCCTCGAACAGGCGAATGTGCTTATCGAGCAGCTGCGCCGGGCAAATATCAGCATCAAAAGCCCCGCCGTCAGTGCGCATATCGACAGAATGACCCGCTCCGGCGACGCAATTCTTGCCGAGCTTAACGCGCATCCCGAAAAGGCAAGGAAGCTGCGCCGATTCCTGACATATTATCTGCCGACTTCCGTAAAATTCATGCAGACCTATGCCGAACATGAAGCCTCACCCACGGGCGGCGAAAACTCCGCCGAGATCATGCGCGGCATTGAAAACAATTCCGAAACGATCGCCAAGGCGTTCGAAACAAGCCTCGACTCACTTTATGCCGGAGAAGCGTTGGACATTTCGTCCGATATCGACGTTCTTAACGGAATGGTGAACGCAAAAACGAGCATGTTCGAATGATGTTCGGCCGCGAGGCTGCATCCGTAGACTAACGGTAAAAATAAACCCGACTTAAAAATCAAAGCGCATTCAAGCGGAAAGGAAAACAAATGGAAACCAACGACAAAACAACAGCAATGCCCACTCTGACTCTCGACCCGTTCGGCGCACAGGCTGCGGCGGAACAACAGACCGCAGCTGCGGAACCCGTCAAAACCTGCGATGAACTCATGCAGGAGAACTCCAATCTCTCCGCCGACGAGCTTGCCGCCGTTGATGCCTTTGCGAAGCAGATTGACATCACCAATTCGGCGCAAATTATGTGTTACGGCGCGGACGGACAGAAAAAAATGGCTGATTTTTCCGAGGTGCGCTTGAAAACGTCCGCACGAAGGATCTCGGGCAGACAGGGGACATGATAACGGACCTTATCGGCGAGCTGCGCGGGTTTGATGCAGCTGCGGACGAAAAGGGCTTCTTGGGATTTTTCCGCAAAAAATCCGCCAAAGTTTCCGCACTTAAAGCAAAATACGACAAGGCCGAAGTCAATGTTGAACGCATTGCCGGCGAGCTTGAAAAGCACCAGATAACCCTGCTTAAGGATGTTTCAATGCTGGATAAAATGTACGAAGAAAACCTGCTTTATTTTAAGCAGCTGACAATGTACATCCTTGCAGGCAAAAAAAAGCTTGAAACCGAGCGCGCAACCACCCTCCCCGCACTTGTGCGGAAAGCGGAGCAGAGCGGTTTACCCGAGGATGCTCAAAAGGCACGCGATTTTGCCGATATGTGCACAAGGTTCGAAAAGAAGATTTATGACCTTGAACTCACCCGAAACATTTCCATTCAGATGGCACCGCAGATTCGCCTGATTCAAAACAACGACACGATGATGGTCGAAAAAATACAAACCACCATTGTGAACACAATTCCCCTTTGGAAGAGCCAGATGGTCATTGCACTCGGGCTTGAGCATTCGCGTCAGGCTGTTGAAGCGCAGCGTGCTGTCACGAATATGACGAATGAGCTTTTGAAAAAGAATGCGGAACTGCTGCATTCCTCCACCGTTGCTGTTGCCGAAGAGAGCGAACGCGGCATTGTGGATATTGAAACGCTCACCGAAACCAACGAAAAGCTTATTGCAACCATGGATGACGTGCTCCGCATTCAGCGTGAAGGTCACGAAAAACGTGTTGCGGCGGAAGCTCAAATGGCAAAAATCGAATCCGAGCTGCGCAAAAAGCTCGTTGATGTCACCGGCCTCGGCGGCAGTGCCGCAAAATAAGCCTGCATTTCAATCAATCGTTTTAAACTGTTTTATTACTGCGGAGTTGAACTCCGGGAAGGCGGAAAGATGAAATCTCTTTTCAAAAAGTTCTCAACGGCTGTCATCGTTCTTGCAGCGGTCGCCCTGCTTTCGGTGCCGCTTCTCGGCGGCGCAAGGCTTGCGGCGGATTGCGGACGAATCGAAAAAAAGTTCAATCATTTTGCGGCCGAAACCGATAAACACGGCAATAATTTCGAGTCCGACATGGTTGTTTTTGCAGCAAATGCCGAGAGCCTTTGCGATGAGGCGGTGCGCATCACGGGGGAGGATTCTCCCGCCGTGCGCAGCCTTCAAAACGATCTTGCCGAATACGAAAAATGCGGTTCCGCATTTGAAAAATTTGATTGCTTCAAACGTTTGCTTGCGGATGCAAAGCGCGTTTATGCCTCCGTTCCGGAGGGAAGCGTTACCGACAGCCTTATGACGGCAATGGACGGCATCGAATCGGCTGATTCGCGAATTTCACGCACCTATGGGGCAAAATACTCCGAATGCATGAAATCGCGTTCCGATCTGCTTTCCGGCGGGCTGTCCTCCGCAATTGCAAAAATCTACGGAATCGGAGGGAAATAACACCGACAAATGAAATCTTCAAAGCTTAAATTGGCATCGATAATCCTTGCCGTTGTGCTGTGCCTGCTTGTGCTTTCCGCTCCTGCCGGCGCCGTCGTTCAGCCGAACAGCGACTTCTATGTTTTGGATAACGAAAACGTGCTTTCGGCAGAAACAGAAAAATACATCATTGACCGCAATCTGAACCTTGTTTCCAACTGCAAAGGTGCGCAGGTTTGTGTTGTTGTGACGGACAGCACGAACGGACAGGATATCGAGGAATATGCAACGGAGCTCTTCAACGCTTGGGGCATCGGCAGCAAGACCGAGGACAACGGCGTGCTGATTCTGTTCCTGACGGATGACGACAACTATTGGATAATGCCCGGCATCGGGCTTGAAAGAGTCCTTACCGAGCGCGTTCTCCGTCAAATCATAGATGACGACTGCGAACCCTCATTTGCAAAAAAGGATTATGACAGCGCGGCAAAAGCAACGTTCATCGCGATTAATCAGGTTCTCTGCAATTACTACAGTCAAGATCCGAACGGTTCGGGTGATTCGGATGATTTTCCGAACAACAACGGCAATAATTATTATCCTGATGACCACCCCGATTATAACTCCGGCAGTTCCTGTCTTTCATGCGGTTCCTGCCTCGCACTCAGCTGTGCGGCATGCGGGAGCTGCGGCTCGTGTTCGGGAGGAAGTTTTATGGGCATTATTATTGTAATCATCATCGTGTTTGTTTTCTTTAAAATCATCGCTTCCATCGGCAGAGGCGGGCGGCGTCCCCCCCGTCCCCCTCGCGGCGGAGGCTTCGGCGGCGGTTTCGGCGGCTTTGGCGATTTCGGAGGTTTCGGTGATTTCGGCGGCTTTGGCGATATATTCGGCGACATTTTCGGCTTCGGCGGCAGTGGCGGCGGTAAGAACCCGAACGCTCCGCGCAAGGGCGAAAATCTGCGCGCAAACGTGAACATAAAGTTTGAGGAAGCGGCGTTCGGCGTCAAAAAGGAAGTGTTCGTAACGCGCGTTGAGCAGTGCCCCGACTGCAAGGGCACAGGCTGCGCCGCGGGCACGACTGCTGAGGTCTGCCCCGACTGCAAGGGCTCGGGTCAGGTGAAAACCACGCAGCGCACGCCGTTCGGTATGATGCAGCAGAACACGCGCTGCAATAAGTGCAAGGGTCGCGGCAAGATCATCCATAGCCCGTGCGGCACCTGCCACGGCATCGGCAGCATCCGCCGCCAGCACAAGGTGAGCATCAGCATCCCTGCCGGCATCGATGACGGACAGACCATATCTCTGCGCGGACAGGGCAACGCGGCGTAAACGGCGGCCCGGCCGGCGATCTGCTGGTAACGGTGCTCGTGCAGCCCCACGCAAGGTTTGAGCGCGAGGGCGCGTCGGTGCTCCTTAATCAGGACATATCCTTTGCGACTGCGGCGCTCGGCTCGGAGATCGAGGTCCCCACGCTCGACGGTAAGGTAAAGCTCAACATACCCGAGGGCACGCAGACCGGCACGACCTTCCGCCTCAAGGGCAAGGGCATTCCGTTCCTGCGCTCCGGCGGCAGAGGCGACCAGTTCGTGACTGTGAGAGTCGCGGTCCCGAAAACCTCACCTCGGCACAGAAGGAAGCTCTGCGCGGCTTTGCCTCCTCGCTCGGCGAGACGGTCGAAACCAAAAACGGTGTGTTCGGCAAGCGCAAAAAATAATGCATAATTGTTGAAAAGGCAGCAAATCGCTGCCTTTTTTATTTTTTTCTGTCGGAAAATTGACAAATTGACTAAAATATATTAAAATAGTTTAAACATCGGCTGCAATGAAAGGGGAGCTCGGTATGCTGCAGGATAACTTTTTGGAAGTGTTACGATAAGTTTTAAGCTGATTTTTCCGCAGAATATTTGAGCTTGTGCGCGAGCGCGAAGGCTCGCTTTCGGCAATGGAGGCGTTTTCTATTGAGATAATCCATGCGCTCAACGAGCCGACGATCGGCCGCTTTGCCGAGTTTTTGAATATCTCGCAGTCGAATGCAACCTATAAGGTAAACAATCTCATTAAAAAAGGCTACCTCAAAAAGCAGAACTCCGACACCGACCGCAGAGAATATCACCTTGTTTTGTCGGAGAAGTACTATAACTATACCGATATCATGCGCAGCTACGTCAAAACCGTCCTTGGCCGCATGGAAGAGAGCTTCTCGAAAGAAGAGATCGAGCTGTTTTCAAACATGCTTATGCGCATATCGGCCGAAATGATGCCCGAGGCCGGAAACTTTGAATAATAAAATGCACCGACGTTTTTTCGCCGGTGCATTTTTTCTGCCATATTGACTTTTCAACAAGCGGCGCGGATTGACAAGTGATATGCGCCGTGATACAATATACTCAATAGGTAACTTGCGTTACCTATGAAAGGAGCGTGTATCATGGCACCCGAAACCCAGTTTCCGCCGGAAGAATTATAGACGCGGCGATAGGCATAACGCGAGCACACGGCATTGACGCAGTAACCGCGCGGAGCATAGCAAAAGAACTTGGCTGCTCGGTAAAACCGATCTTCACGGCGTTTGACAATATGGATGATGCTATAGAGGCAACGGTCGAAAGGGCGAGGAGCATTTTTACGGAGTTTATGCAGAAACCCTATGAAAAGCTTTCGTTCATGCGTATCGGACTGAGGTGGATCGACTTTGCACGAACGGAGCCGAATCTTTATAAACTGCTGTTCGTCCCGTCGGCGCGCGGCGCGCGGCTGACGACGCCGCTGAATGTTTTTATGAATTTCGAGGGGCTGACGGAAAAAATTGTGCCGATAGTTGCTTCCGAGTTCGGCCTCAGCGGCGACAAGGCTTACAGATTGTATAACCAGATGATAATCCACGCCCACGGAATGGCCTGCATCCTTGTGAGCGGACAGACGGATTTTACGGAGCAGAGCATAAGAGAGATATTCTCCGAGACTGTCGAAAGTCTTGTGGGGTATTATAAAAAATCGGAGGAATAGAGTTTGAAGATCGTATTTTTTGTCTTGTTCGCGGCGGCGAGCATAGCGCATTTTGTATTTCAGCTGGAAGGACGATAAGCGCGGTCGAGCCGTGACGAAGCCGTTTTTGCTGCTGTTTCTGGCGCTGTATTACGTTTTTTCGGTCGATTAAGATCTCACTCGTGCTGCTTTTTGCTCTGCTGACGAGTTGGCTGGGTGATGTGCTGCTTATACCGAAGGGGCATAAGTGGTTCTCCGCCGGCGGCGTGAGCTTTATGGTCAGTCATTTTCTCTTCATAGCCGTGTATATCGAGCGCATAAGCTTTGCCGAGGTCCTGTGGCTGCCGGTCATCGTCGCCGCGCTTGTCTATTGTATCGTTCGCGGCAAAGATAATCTCAATGGTGTGGAAGACGACACCCCGGCTTATGCGCGCCGTCATGTATATATATCTGCTGGCAAACAGCGCAATGAACGTCTTTGCACTGATGCAGCTGTTATCGACAGGCACTCTTGGTGCGGTCATTGCCTATATCGGCGCGGTGCTGTTTTTCGTCTCGGATTGCAGCCTGTTTCTCGTCCGCTATTATAAGCCCCGGAAGATCGTCTACAAGGACCACTTTACGGTCATGCTGACCTACATCCTCGGCGAGCTGCTCATAACTCAGGGCATAATCATGCTGACAATATAAAAACGGAGGAAAAAGGGATGAAATGCGTATTTATAATCAATCCACATGCAGGCGAAGCGATAACGAGGAAAAGATCCGCCGGGAGGCGGCGGGTATCGAAGGAGCCGACTGCGAGTTCTATGTCACAAAAGCTGTCGGCGACGCGACGGAATTTGTGCGAAATTGGTGCAAAGAACATGCCGGCGAAGAGGTGAGGGTTTATCGCCTGCGGCGGCGGGCGACGGAACGATAAACGAGGGTCTTTAACGGCGCTGTCGGGCAGAAAAATGTCAGCGTAAGCTGCTATCCGTGCGGCAGCGGCAACGATTTTGTCAAGGCGTTCGGCGGAGCGGAGCTGTTTCTGGATATCGCGAAGCTTATCACCGCGCCCACGCGAAAGCTTGATCTGCTCAAGGTTGGCGACAGATACAGCAACAACGTGGTCAACTTCGGCTTTGATACCACCGTTGCGATAACGATAAACAAGGAACGCGACAAGACCGGCCACGGCGGCAAGAACGCCTACACCAAGGGAGTTGTCACTGCGCTTATAAAAAGCATGAATAACCGCTGCACCGTCATAGCCGACGGCGAGACGCTCAATCCCGACGGAAAGCTTTTGCTGTGCACGTTGGCAAACGGCCAGTATGTCGGCGGCTCGTTCAAATGTGCGCCCAGATCCAGATCCGATGACGGACTGATCGACGTTTGCATGATAAAGCCGATATCACGCCTGCGCTTTGTGAAAGTGCTCACACCTTATACAAACGGCGAGCATCTTGACGATCAGAGTATGAAGGACATAGTCATTTACCGTCAGGCAAAAGAGGTGGAAGTGATCGGCGGCGAGGGCTTTGCATTTTCGCTCGACGGCGAGATAATATATTCAGACCGCTTTACCGTTAAGATCGCACCGTCTGTTCTCGACTTTGCCGTGCCGGAGGATAAACACTCACAAAAGCTCTGCCTTTAGGCAGAGCTTTTGTGCATTTTAGCGTAAAACAAAGACTGAGTGCGGCACGTTGTTGTTGACATTATCATACATGGGGTATAAAATATAAATGTTAATTCGGTAACGAAAATAAAAGGAAGTGATCAGCATATGAAGCTTACACCCGAACAGCAGGCGATGCTAAACGGTGAAAAGGGGGAGACTATGGCGAAGGTCGTTAAGACCCTTGTCATGTACGGCGACACGTTCGGAGCCGAGCGTATGGTACCGATCAGCTCGAAATACGGTCACACGGTCATCAGCTTCGGCCTGAAGGTAATGAAGCCCGTGTACGATCTGTATCAGGAGATCATCGACGCCGGGCTTGTGTCCGATCAGAAGTTCACGGCCGACCCGAAGCCGCTGGACAAGCACGTCCCCAGCAGCCTGATAGAAGACCTTGTGTTCAAAAAATTCATGTACACATATCAGGACAGCTACGAGCAGCAGCTCAGGCAGTTGGGCATCACCAATGACGATGGACTACACCTGCACATGCTATCTCGACCAGGTCGGCAACAAGCCCGGCAAGGGCGAGGTGCTCTCGTGGGCGGAGTCGTCTGCCGTCGTGTACGCAAACTCCGTGCTCGGCGCACGCTGCAACCGCAACTCCGGCATGATAGAGCTTATGGGCTCGATAGCCGGCTTTGTTCCCGAGTTCGGCCTGCTGCTGGACGAAAACGCAAGGCGACGTGGATAGTTGAGCTAAAGTGCTCGAAAAAGCCGGACGCGCAGCTTCTCGGCTCTGCCATCGGCATGAAGGTCATGGAAGAGGTCCCGTATGTCAAGGGACTTGACAAGTGGCTGGGAACGGCGCTCGACGAGGAAGCGTGCACATATCTCAAGGACTTCGGCGCGGCGACCGCGTCAAACGGCGCTGTCGGTCTGTATCACATCGAAAACCTCACACCCGAGGCCGTCGAGCAGGGCGAGAGCATCATTGCCGAGGGCGCAAAAACCTACGTCATCGACGATGCCGAGCTTGAGCGCGTCAAGGCAAACTACCCGGTGATCTGGAAAAATCCCGACGCAGAGCCGCAGCTGTGCTTTGTCGGCTGCCCGCACATGACGCTCAGACAGCTTATCGACTGGACAACGGCCGTCGGCACGGAGCTTAACAAAAACGGCCTTAAAAAGGTCACCGTGCCCACGGTGTTCACGGCCTCCACGCCCGTCATCAAGGAATTTGAGAAAACGCCGTACTATAAGCAACTCAAGCGTCAGGGCATTATCCTCAGCTATATCTGCCCGCTTATGTACATGAACAATCCTCTGTGCAAGAAGAAGGCGGTCATCACCTCGTCGAATAAGCTGCGCACCTACACCAGCGCAAGGTACTACACCGAGGCCGAGATCCTGCATACCATCACAACGAAGAGGGAGGGCAAAAAATGAAGACTTTCAAAGGAAGAGTAGTCGTCCCCGGAACATGCACGGCCGAGGCGCTCGTGTCCCACGGCGGCTTCAATACGCTCGCCTCGTATCAGATGGGAATGATGTTCGGCGATAAGCAGATGAAGTGCGGCGATCAGAACAACGCCGATATATACAAAAAGCCCATGATCGGCAAGGCGCTGTGCCTTCCGATGACCATCGGCTCGACCACGGGCGGCATGGTGCTGTTCACGGTCTGCGCCCTCGGCAAGCAGGCGGCCTGCATGCTGTTTTCAAAGCCCATTGATCCGCTTGCGGCCTCCGGCGCCATCCTCGGCGATGTGTGGACGGATGCGACGATGCCCGTTGTTGACAGTTTGGGCGATGAATTCCTCGAATACGTCAAAACCGGCGCAAAGGTGACCGTCAAGGATGGCGGCGTCGTAGAGGTCGAGTAAAATTAAAGCAAAGGTCTGCCGTATTTTTTCGGCAGACCTTTGCCCGTTATATGAAGAAATATCAGCCGTACACGTCATATGCGACGCTGTCGGAATAGTGCCACCATTCGCCGGAATATGGAACAAAGCCGTTTTCGACCATGACGTTTTCAAGAAGACGCGCGTTTTCCGCAGCCTCGGCGGAAACGTCGCTGTAATCACGGTCGGCAAGCGAGGTGAAATCGTCAAAGCCTGAGGGCATCGGAATGCTCTTGCCGGTATCGGTAACGAGCGTGATGTCCACGGTGTTCGCGCGGCTGTGCTTGGAGTAGCCGTTGTTGGGGTCGGAAACGTACACGGGGTTCGGGCATATCTCCCACAATTTGAACTGCGCGCTCACCGGACGGTAAGCGTCCCATATCTTCAGGCTAAGCCCCCCGACCTGAAAGCTCATTCTGCGCGCAGAGCAGCTTTTTCACCGTGCCGTAGCGAAGATATGCTTCATCCGAGTCGTAAATGACCCGGCCGGTGAAGTTGTCGGTCGTTGCGTACTTGAGATCTATAAAAATGCCGGGGATATAGTCGCGGACAAGAACAAGCTCGTCATCCGCCGGCTCGGGTTCAGGCGTCGGCGTTACAACAGGCGTCGGACTCGGCGAGGGCATTTCCGTGGGCGGCGCGGACTCTGCCGGTCGGGAAGCCGAAGTGCAGCCGGATAACAAAAGCGCGGCGGCGATGATCGCAGCCAAGATCCTTTTCAAGTCAATTCTCCTTTGCCGCCGAGCGGTTCTCCTGAGCCTTGATCTTGCTTTTCCAGCACTTGTGACACATGGCGACATAGCTGTCATTGCCGCCGAGGAAAACCTGATCGCCGTGGGTGATGATGTGTCCGGTCGCGTCGATGCGCGCGTTGACGGTCGCCTTGCGGCCGCAGGCGCAGACGGTTTTGATCTCGGTGATGGAGTCGGCAAGCTCCATGAGCCTGCGTGCGCCGGGGAAGAAGTGCGTAAGAAAATCCGTGCGCAGACCGAAGCACAGAACCGGCAAATCCTCGTCGTCAACGAGCTGCCGCAGCTGGTCTATCTGCTCGGGAGTGAAAAACTGCGCCTCATCGGCGATATAACATCGTGCTGCCCGGCCTTGGCGTAGGCTCGATGATGTTCTGCTCGGGGGTTATGACCTCTGCCGAGCGCTTTAGGCCTATGCGGCTCTGCACGATGTCCGCGCCGTCGCGTGTGTCGATGCTCGGCTTTATGAGCCAAACGCTCATGCCCAGCTCCTCGTAGTTAACTGCGTTATCAGAGCCTGAGCCGATTTGGATGAGCCCATCGCACCGTATTTAAAATAAAGCTTTGCCATTTTTTCGACCTCAATTCTTTGCAAGATGCGCGCGCACACGCTCAAGCACCATATCCATCGCGACCTGATTGTGTCCGCCCTCTGGGATGATTATATCTGCCTTGCGCTTGCTTGGCTCGACAAACTGCTCGTGCATGGGCTTAACTGTTGTGAGGTACTGGTTGACGACGCTCTCGAGGCTCCTGCCGCGGTCACGCACGTCGCGCACGATGCGGCGCAGGATGCGCACGTCCGCGTCTGTGTCGACGTAGATCTTGATATCCATAAGGTCGCACAGCTCCCGACTCTGGAATATCAGAATCCCTTCGACGATTATGACACGCGCGGGCCTCACCGTCACGGTTTTTTCCGCACGGTCGTGGATGGTGTAGTCATAGGTCGGGCAATGTACAGTCTCGCCGCGGCGCAGCTTATTGAGATCCTCGATGAGAAGGTCGGTGTCGAATGCGTCGGGATGGTCGTAGTTGAGCTTCGCTCGCTCCTCGTAGCTCATGCCGTGGTGAGCCTTATAGTAGTTGTCGTGATATATAACGCTGACATTTCCTCCGAAACGCTGCATGATCTTGCGCGTTATTGTGGTTTTGCCGCTGCCGGTGCCGCCGGCAATGCCGATCACCATTATGCTGCCGTCTTTCATACCCTTACTCCCGTATATGTTTTTTGTTTCATAATACCACATCGGCGCAGGCGGCGCAACGAATTAATTAAGCCGACGAGGGCCTAAAGCGATAGGGGTTCTTTATCGCCGCGCTGCCGCAAAACTTGACTAAGTACGCGCATAGCAGATATAATCTGAGCAAAGCCAAATATATTATCTGAGGAGGAAACAAAATGCCTATTCCCACTCCGCACATATCGGCAAAAAAAGAGGACATCGCAAAAACGGTGCTTATGCCCGGCGATCCGCTCAGAGCCAAATTCATAGCAGAAACCTTCCTTGAGAATCCCGTACTCGTCAACAACGTCCGCGGCGTTCAGGGTCACACCGGCACATGGAAGGGCGTTCCCGTGACCGTTATGGCAAGCGGCATGGGCATTCCGGCCATCGGTATCTACAGCTGGGAGCTGTACAATTTCTATGATGTTGATAATATCATCCGCATAGGCTCTGCCGGCGCGCTGCGCGACGATCTTAAGCTCATGGACATCGTTGCCGGTCAGGGCGCATGTACCGACTCCAATTTCGTGCATCAGTTTGAGCTTAACGGCACCTTCGCCCCCATTGCCGACTACACGCTTCTGAGCACCGCCGTCGAAACGGCAAAGGAACATGGCGTTGACATGAAGGTCGGCAACATCCTCTCGGGCGATAATTTCTATTCTCCTGCCGGCTGCGACAGCAACGACAAGTGGCGTGATATGGGTGTTATGGCGGTTGAAATGGAGGCCGCAGGCCTTTACATGAATGCTGCCAGGGCAGGAAAGCGCGCGCTGTGCATCTGCACGATATCGGACCACATTTACCGTCCCGAAGCTCTGTCCTCCGAAGAGAGACAACTGTCGTTCACTCAGATGATGGAGATAGCGCTCGATACGGCAGTAAAGATGAATAACCTATAAAATTATAGGTAAAAACCTGTCGCTTTTGGACAAATTGCTAAATTATACTTGCCTTTGATATCCACGCAGTGGTATACTGTGTATAGTACATGGCAAGTGTACAAAAATCAATTTCGTTGGCAAAAAACAAATTTTATACGGAGGAAAAAACATGAAAAGAATTTTCGCACTGGTTCTTGCTCTGTGCATGGTCTTTGCTCTTTGCGCCTGCGGCGGCGGCGACAAGGATCCCAAAACCACCGACAACGGCAACGAAACTGCAATGAAGGTCGCATGATCACCGACTACGGCGATATCACCGACCAGTC
>ENA-OQCO01000189-OQCO01000189.1-human-gut-metagenome-genome-assembly--contig:-NODE-189-length-36240-cov-1.615402_pt1 | contig 36240 bp, 39 predicted proteins | sample MGYA00242500_ERZ504582 | MGnify/ENA primary metagenome ERZ504582 (study PRJEB26092, sample SAMD00036346) | human gut metagenome | host: Homo sapiens | study: EMG produced TPA metagenomics assembly of... | reverse complement strand
GATTTATCGGTAGGGGCTATCTATGCAAGGTTAGACCACCTGCGGAAAAAGCTGCGAAAAAATCTTATAGTATCTAAAGCCTTACTGTTTCCTGCGGGCTACTGGGTGAGAGGAAAACAAACCTCTCACCCATTTTTTCAGCAGGAGGACAAGGCGATGGCGATACCTAAAAGGTCATACTGGCTTCGGGAGGTAGTGACGGAGGACGGAACGAGTTACCATATCAGTTTTCGGGACGGGCAAAGAAAAATCCAAGACTTGTGTGTAAGCTATGATTTCTATATGGCGTTTCGTAGATTGGAGCTTGATAATCGAAAATTAGAGAATTGGGATTGGCGGCACAGGGAGTTTTCGGAAATTATGGAGGAAACCCTAAACTGGCGGGCGGTAAAGCCACCAAAGAGTATTGAGGAACTTATTCTTGAAGAAGAACGGGCAGAGTTGCTCCAGAGGGCAATCCATACGCTGCCAGAAATCCAAAGGCGGCGTTTCCTGCTCTACTATGAGTATGAATATAACTATTATGAAATTGCCGCTATGGAACATTGCACTGCTTCTTCGGTAGGTCAATCCATTAACCGTGCAAAAGAAAAAATAAAAGCACAGATGAAAAAATATCTCTGTGCCTAATAGGAATTATACAATGCCTTTGTATCTTCGGATATGAGGGCATTTTGTTATATGTTCTCTAATGGAATTTTACAGAAGTGAAGAAACCTGAACACGCATTAAAGCTGTTTATCCGCTTCGCCCTCGCAAAAGGGGCGATTACCTACGGGATGGAGCTAATGCTTGCCCTGTTCAATATTGTACAGGGTACGATTTCAACTATAATGACCGCCGCCGGATTTTCTTCGGCGCAGCAGACAACCTTGCCGCAGGAGATGGTAGATACCATTGAAAGCTGCGGCTTTTTTGAGAGCATACCGCTTTGGGCGGTTACGCTGATCGGCGGTCTGTTTATTACGGTGATGTCGTTTATCCTGATTATGACGGTGTACGGCAGATTTTTTAAGTTGTTATATGTACACGGCGCTTGCTCCGATTCCGCTTTCCACCTTTGCCGGAGAGCCTTCGCAGAATGTGGGCAAGAGTTTTATAAAAAGTTACTGTGCCGTATGCCTTGAGGGTGCGGTCATCGTCTTAGCGTGTATTATCTTTTCGCTCTTTGCCGCTTCGCCGCCTGTTGTCAATCCCGACGCTGCGGCGGTTACTCAGGTGTGGGCATATATCGGGGAGCTTCTCTTTAATATGCTTGTGCTTGTGGGCAGCGTGAAGATGAGCGACAGGATTATCCGTGAGATGATGGGATTATAAAGGAGGAATTGAATTGGAAGTAAAAATTAACCGTGAAATCAGAAATTACACGGAAGCGATGTTTTTTGGACTGTCTCTCAGGCAGTTCATTTTTTCTGCCCTTGCCTGCGGCGTGGCGGTAGGTCTGTTTTTCCTGCTCCGTCCGCACTTCGGAACAGAAACCCTCAGTTGGGTATGTATTTTAGGTGCTTCGCCCTTTGCGATGATGGGCTTTGTGAAGTACAACGGTATGACCGCCGAGCAGTTTGTATGGGCGTGGATTAAGTCAGAGTTTTTGATGCCGAAAAAGCTGATGTTCCTGCCAGACAATCTCTACTATGAAGCATTGAAGCCTACTATCGAAGCTCGTGAGAAAGGCTTGCCTGTTGCCCAAAAGAAGCAGAAACGGCAGGCGGCAAAGCCAGAGAAAAAGAAACCAAGAAAATCAAAAAAGCGTAAGGAGGCAGACTATGATAAAAACGCTTAGAAATCTGTTCAAGCAGGATAAGGAAAAGTTTGTTGTGCCGAAGTCGATGCAGGCAGTTATCCCCATTAAGATTATCTGGGAGGACGGCATTTTTCTTGTGGGCAAGAACAAGTACGCAAAGACCTTTAAGTTTGAGGATATAAACTATGCTGTGGCAAGCCGTGAGGATAAGGAAGCGATGTTCCTTGAGTATTCGGAGCTTTTAAACGCCCTCGACAGCGGTGCGACCACGAAAATCACTATCAACAACCGCCGCTTGAATAAGGCGGACTTTGAACAGACCATCTTAATCCCTATGGCGGAGGACGGTCTGGATAAGTACCGTACAGAATACAACAAAATGCTCCTTGATAAAGCGACAGGGGCAAACTCCATCGTGCAGGATAAGTATGTGACCATATCCGTCTGTAAGAAGAATATCGAAGAAGCACGACACTACTTTGCCCGTGTGGGAGCTGACCTTATCGGGCATTTTTCACGGCTCGGCTCAAAATGCACCGAGCTTGACGCAGAAGAAAAGCTGCGTATCTTCCACGATTTTTACCGCACGGGCGAAGAAACGGCGTTTTCTTTCGATATGGTACAGAGTATGCGGAAAGGTCACGACTTCAAGGACTCTATCTCGCCCGACACCTTTGAGTTTGAAAAGGACTGTTTTAAGATTGGAGGTAGGTATGGGCGTGTGATTTTCCTTAGAGAGTATGCCGCCTATATCAAGGACAGTATGGTAGCCGAGCTTTGTGAACTCAACCGTAATATGATGCTGTCCGTTGATGTCGTTCCCGTTCCCACGGACGAAGCCGTGCGTGAGGTGGAAAACCGCCTTTTAGGTGTGGAAACCAACATCACGAACTGGCAGAGAAAGCAAAACCAGAATAACAACTTTTCGGCGGTTATCCCCTATGACCTTGAACAGCAGAGGAAAGAAAGCAAGGAATTTCTGGACGACCTTACCACCCGTGACCAGAGAATGATGTTTGCGGTGCTGACGATGGTGCATACGGCGGAAACAAAGGAACAGCTTGACAATGACACCGAAGCCCTGCTTACCACGGCAAGGAAGCACCTCTGCCAGTTCGCCGTGCTTAAATTTCAGCAGATGGACGGGCTGAACACGGCTCTGCCCTTTGGCGTCCGCAGGATTGACGCCCTGCGTACCCTTACCACGGAGAGCCTTGCGGTGTTTATCCCGTTCCGTGTGCAGGAAATCTACCACAAGGACGGTGTGTATTACGGGCAGAATGTCATCAGCAAAAATATGATTATCGCCAACCGACGCCACCTGCTGAATGGAAATTCCTTTATCCTCGGTGTGTCTGGCGCAGGAAAATCCTTTACGGCAAAGGAGGAAATGACGAACATCATCCTCACAGACCCTAACGCCGATGTGATTATCATAGACCCAGAACGGGAATATTCGCCGCTTGTCAAGGCAATGCAGGGCGAGGTCATTCACATCTCCGCCACAAGCGCAAACCATATCAACGCTATGGATATGAACTCCGATTACGGCGACGGCGCAAATCCCGTCATTCTGAAATCGGAGTTTATTTTATCCCTCTGCGAGCAGCTCATCGGCGGCAGCACTCTGGGAGCAAAGCAGAAATCCATCATTGACCGCTGTACGGCGAGTGTGTACCGCTATTATCAGCAGGGCAACTATATGGGAACGCCGCCCACCTTGCAGGACTTCCGTGAGGAACTGTTAAAGCAGAACGAGCCAGAAGCGCAGGAAATCGCCCTTGCCATTGAGCTGTTCACAGACGGCTCTCTCAACACCTTTGCCAAGCATACCAATGTGGATACCCACAGCCGCCTGATCTGCTATGACATTCTGGATTTAGGCAAACAGTTACAGCCCATCGGTATGCTCGTTGTCCTTGACAGTATCTTAAACCGCATTACCCAGAACAGGGCAAAAGGCAGGAACACATTTATTTTTATTGATGAGATCTATCTGCTCTTTCAGCACGAATATTCCGCAAACTTCCTCTTTACCCTCTGGAAGCGTGTGCGGAAATACGGTGCTTATTGTACGGGTATTACCCAGAATGTGGACGACCTCTTGCAGAGCCATACGGCAAGGACGATGCTTGCCAACTCCGAGTTTATCATTATGTTAAACCAAGCGTCCACGGACAGGATTGAGCTTGCCAAGCTCCTAAATATCTCCGACCTTCAGATGAGCTATATCACGAATGTGGGCGCAGGGCAGGGATTACTCAAAGTGGGCAGCTCCCTTGTGCCGTTTGTTAATCAGTTCCCAAGAAATACCGAGCTTTATAAGCTGATGACAACCAAGTTCGGTGAGGTTTAGGAAAGGAGGATTTTCAATGTCTAATATCCGATTTCGCTCTGCGGCTCATCGTGATTTCTTTCTGGAAATGATGAATAAGAGCAGAGTCAATGACTGCTATCACAGAGCCTTTTTCTATGTGATGGGCATTGCAGGAGAAACAAGGAAAAACATCAATCAGATGTTTGACTTTAAGACAGACTGCATTATCCCAGAGGGGATGCACGGCGGCTGGCAGACAAGCGGCACAGTCAAGGTCTGCCACCTTGCCTTTAACCTCTGGAACAACTATGTGGAGGAGGGAGGGGAAAAGAGCTTCACGCCAGAGGATTTATTCTGCTGCGAGTTCGCCCCGTATTTTATGGAGGGTATCAAGGTAAGGTATCCCGAATATTGCAGGGAGCTTCCCGCACCGAAACAGCAGACGGAACATTCAAGATAAGAAAGGACGAAGCTATGAAAAAATATATATCACAGATTTGTATCGCTGCCGCCGTATGCCTTTTAGGTACGGCGGCTTTTTGCGGCTTTCAGATTTACCACCACAACGCACAGGTGGAGGAACAGACCGAAGCCTTTGAACAGATTGCCGAGGTGGTGGAGAACGCTCCCGAAGAAACAATCCCAGAAGATACGCCCGTGAGTGAGGGCGAAGATGTCCTTGCGAAATATCGGGAGCTGTATCTGCAAAATGAGGATATGGTCGGTTGGATTTCCATTGCCGGCACGAAGCTCAGTTATCCTGTGATGCAGACACCGAACAATCCGAACTTCTATCTGAAGCACAACTTTGAAAAGGCATACAGTGATTTGGGAACGCCCTATATCCAAGAGAACTGCAACCTTTCAGAGAGCGACAACCTTGTGATTTACGGTCATCACATCAAGGGCGGCAAGATGTTCGGTGCGTTGGAGGACTACAAGGCAGAGAGCTTTTATAAAAAGCACAAGACCATTCAGTTTGATACGCTGACCGAACAGGCGGAATATGAAATCGTGGCTGTGTTCAAGACTGTTGCGTACAGCTCGGAGGGTTTCCGCTACTATGATTTTGTGGATGCAGAAAATGAAGAAGCCTTTGATGCGTATGTCGCCAAGTGTAAGGAGCTTACCCTGTATGACACAGGTGTAAGTGCCGCATACGGTGACAGGCTGATTACCCTTTTCACCTGCGAATACTCTGCCCAGAACGGCAGGCTTGTGGTGGTGGCAAAAAAGGTAGCTTGATATGACCGCAAAACTTCTGGGAAAGGAGGTTTTGTATGGCGAATATAAAGACCAGAGATGCGGTCAAGGGTACGATTAAGACCATTGACAAGGCGGCTATTGCAGGCGAGCGTATGAAATCTGCCTATGCCAAGACAAAGGATAAGGCGGAACAGGGCTATTATTCTGAGGAAAGCTCTGCTACTGAGTATGCTTCCGATAAGGTGTCCTATGCGGCTGACCGTATCAAGGACGAGGGCATCCACCAATTCAATAAGCAGGGTCAGAAAAGTGTGCAGACCACAAAGAAAAATGTCGTTAAGGCAAAGGATAAGATTGCCGATTTTAAGACCAAACGGGCAATGAAAGCTGCCGAGCAGAAACAGGCACAGGCGGCTTCTGCACGAAGCGGCTCTGCCGTCCGTCAAAGTACGGCTAACCGTGCGGCTGTTCCCGATACCCCTGCCCCGACCATCAAGACGAAGCGGCAGGTGGAAAAGACGATAAAACAGTCTGCCAAAAGTACAGGGAAAACGGTCAAAACTGCCGCCAAAGGTACGGTAAAGTCAGCCGAAAAAGGTGTCAAAACGGCTCATTCCACTTCAAAGGCTGCGATTAAGACCACACAGGCTTCGGCAAAAGCGGCACAGAAAACCGCACAGGCTTCTGTTAAGGCGACACAAAAGGCGGCACAAGCAGCGAAAGCAACGGCAAAGGCTACTGCCCAAGCGACAAAGGCGGCAGTCAGAGCGACTATCGCCGCTGTCAAGGCAATCATTGCAGGCACAAAGGCTCTGATTTCTGCCATTATCGCAGGCGGTTGGGTTGCGGTTTTGATTATCCTTATCATCGTGCTGTTTGGTTGTGCGGTATCCTTATTCGGCGGTGGCGGCAACAGCAACTCCTATACGCCAGTTAGTGCCGAGGTGGAAGCCTATGAGCCTTTGATACAGCAGTATGCAAGGCAGCACGGTATTTCTGAATATACGGAGCTGATTAAGGCGGTGATGATGCAGGAATCTGGAGGGCGTGGGAATGACCCGATGCAGGCTTCCGAGTGCGGATACAATACCCGTTACCCGAATACGCCAAACGGCATTACCGACCCAGAGTATTCCATCAATGTAGGTATCCAGAATTTAGCCGCCTGCTTAAGTGATGCGGAGGTGGAAAACCCGATTGATATGGAGCGTATCAAACTTGCTTTGCAGGGCTACAATTTCGGCAACGGCTATATCTCGTGGGCGAAAACCAACTATGGAGGATATTCCTATGCCAATGCGGTAGAGTTTTCTACCACACAGGCAGAACGCTTAGGGTGGGACAGCTACGGCGATACGCAGTATGTTTCCCACGTCCTGCGGTACTATCCATACGGACGGGCATTTACGGGCGGCGGCAATCAAGCCATTGTCGAGGTCGCTTTAACACAGCTCGGCAATGAGGGCGGACAGCCTATTGGTCGTGGTATCCGTTTGAAAGCCGTGTGGAATGGTGTGCCTGCTTTGTATCTTGGTGTGCCGACCAATGCGGTTATCTGGAAAGTGGAATCCTACCCAAATTTGCAGGCTGTGTGGACGGCTCAAATTGGTTTAAGGGCAATGGACAATGGCAAGACCGAAACTATGAGCCGCAGGCAGGTGACATTATTTTTTACGATTGGGAAAATGATGGAGAAACAGACCATGTGGGAATTGTGGAGAAATGTGAAAATGGGATAGTTTATACTGTGGAAGGAAATACGAGTGATACAGCTCATCCTAACGGTGATGTAGTGGCACAGCATAGTTTTCCTGTTGGTAGTAGTTCCATTTATGGATACGGAACACCTGCTTATTAATATGACGGCACAGGAAGCCGCAGAAAAATGGAATGTATCCCTGCGTTGGGTGCAACGGCTGTGTAAGGAAAACCGAATTGACGGAGCTATAAATATTAGCCGAGTGTGGCTTATACCGAAAAAAGCGAGCAAACCAAGTGACACCCGAAAAAAAGGAAATAAAAAAATGTGCCAACTCCACCGTAACTCCACATTCCTCTGATAAACTGTAAATGGAGGTGTTTATGTTGTCAAAAACAATCTTGATAATAGACGATGAAAAAGCAATACAAAATGTTATGAAAGCGTTTCTTGAGGACGCAGGATATATCACGGTATTAGCGGACGATGGACTTGACGGGATTGAAAAATTCCACAGATATAATCCCGACTTAGTGCTGCTTGATTTGATGCTGCCGAAAATTGACGGCTTTGCGGTCTGCGAGCTGATTAGAAAAGAAAGCCAAGTCCCCATTATTATGCTGACCGCACGGGATGATGATGACAGCCAGATAAAAGGCTTTGACGTATTGGCAGATGATTATATCACGAAACCAGTTACGATGCCCCTTGTCGTACGCAGGATAGAAGCGGTATTGCGCCGAACGGAAAAAGGAAACCAGAACGAGAATACCATAATTCACTACAAGGAAATATCCTTAGACATTGATAGCTTTAACGTATTTGTAAACGGAGAGAGCATTCCTCTCACAACACGGGAGTTTGAGATATTAAAGCTCTTTCTAGAAAATCAGGGGCGTGTGTTTACAAGGGATAATCTGCTTAATACAATCTGGGGCTATGACTACTTCGGAGATGCAAAGATTGTAAATACACACATTAAAAATATCCGCAGAAAATTGGGTGTGGATTACATAGAAACAATCAGAGGGGTGGGATATAAAATTGAGAAAGAAAATCAGTAAAAGCATTCAGGCAAAAACTTTCATCAGTATGATGGTACTGCTTATAGGCTGCTGCATCATCATTTATAGTATGGTAATGGTGTTTCTCCCTAAGAATTACCAGACAGAGCTTGAGCATCAGGTCACATCAGATTTCTATGGAATGGTGGAAATGTTAGAGCAATACGGTTGGGAGGAAAGCTCTGACGGCATCCTTGAGTTCTCTATGAAGAACAATGCCACCGTTGAAATCACTGACGAAAATGAAAATAGCGTATTCTCAGTAAATTTCGCTAATGCAGAAGATGGTGCGGACATATTCTCATCGTCTCTGTCGATGAGCTGTTCGTCAACATTTGTGCAGAACGGACAGACTTACCGACTTTCTGCTATTGTTTCTCTCATAGCTGTAACGCAGTCTTATGATGTCTTAATTAAGCTCCTGCCCTTTATCGCCGTGATGATACTTCTTATTTCTGTTATCGGAGCTTTCGTTTGCTCCCGCTATTTTTCAAAGCCATTGGTGGATATTTGCAGTGTCGCCAGACGAATGACACAGCTTGATATGACTTGGAAATGCGATATAAAGCGGCAAGACGAAATCGGCGTTTTAGCAACCAGTCTGAATGAGATGTCGGGGCGGTTAAGTGCTGCTCTTGACAGCCTGCAAACAGCAAACGAGCAATTACAGCAGGATATTGAGAAGGAACGGGAGCAGGAAAAACAACGGATTGATTTCTTTACTTCCGTTTCCCACGAACTGAAAACTCCGATTGCAATTATTAAAGGCGAACTGGAAGGAATGCTTTACAAGGTTGGCGATTATAAGGACAGAGATACCTATCTGCGCCACTGTCTGAAAACGGTGGGTGATATGGAGCATATCGTGAAAGAAATTATGTTATCGGCAAAGATGGGCGGCAGCGATTTTCAGCTTGTACGCTCCGACCTAAATATTAGTCAGATGCTGCAAAATGTCTGCCGAAAAAATAGTGGTCTAATGGAAGATAAAGAAATGGAACTGAATATGGAAATACAGCCCGACTTTCATTATGAGGGCGATGGTCGGCTAATTGAGAAAGTATTTACCAATGTCATCGGCAACGCTGCGGCTTATTCCCCGATAGGCGCTGTGGTAACAGTATCATTACAGGACGGCATATTCTCAGTGGAAAATTCAGGTGTTCATATAGTCGAGGAAGATTTGAAACAACTGTTTACGCCTTTTTATCGGGTGGAGAAATCCCGTAATCGAAATAGCGGAGGAAGCGGTTTGGGATTGTATATCACAAAAACAATCTTAGGTCATCACGGTATCCCATATAAAATGGAAAATACAAAAAGCGGCGTAAAATTCACGGCATTTTTCCTATAAAACAACCCCAAATTAAAACTTAATTGTATTTTACATTACCGAGAGGTTTTCATTGCGAAAATCTCTCGGTTTTTTGTAAAAAGGCGCAGCTCCACCTAAAATACTCCTCAGCTCCACCTCAACTCCACTTTTCTTTCGTATCTTAAAGGTGTTCTCATAGATGAGGGAATTAGCGGCACTAAGGTAGAAAAACGTGACGGCCTGCTTAGACTTTTGAAGGATTGTGAAGACGGCAAAATTGACCGTGTAATAACAAAGTCCATTAGCCGCTTCTCTAGAAATACAACCGACTGCCTTGAAATGGTGCATAGCCTTTCAAAGCTTGGCATTTATTTGTATTTTGAAAAGGAAAACATCGACACCGAGCACATGAGCTCAGAGCTTATGCTTTCCATTCTAAGCTCGATTGCAGAAAGCGAGTCCAGATCCATTTCGGAAAACAGCAAATGGTCCATTAAACACCGCTACGAAGCAGGTACCTTTATTATCAGCTATCCGCCATACGGTTATGAAAACGTTGATGGTAAGATGGTGATTGTGCCTGAGGAGGCTGAGGTGGTGAAGGAAATCTTCCAGCGTACCATTTCCGGCCAGGGCTCATACATCATTGCAAAATGGTTGAACGAAGCCGGCATTCCATCGAAGCGTGGAAACGAGTGGCATTCCTCAACGGTTAAGGGAATCTTGAAAAATGAGAAATACACTGGCGACGTTGTTTTCCAGAAAACTTATACGGACGATAATTTCAATCGCCATACCAATTATGGTGAGCGAAACATGTATATGTGCAAAAATCACCATGAGCCGATTATCAGCCATGAGGTTTTTGAAATGACCGCAGAGGTTATGGCCCAGCGCGGTAAAGAAAAAGGCATCGAGGCCGGTGATGCAAAATACCTGAACCGATATGCCTTATCAGGAAAAATCATCTGCGGTGAGTGCGGCGCTACCTTTAAGCGCAGAACCCACTACAAACCAAGCGGCGATTATATTGCCTGGACCTGTTGCAGCCATATCAAAGACAAGGCTTCCTGCAGCATGCTTTATATCAAGGACGAGGATATTAAAAAGGCGCTGGTACGAATGATGAAAAAACTGCAAGCCTGCCATGAACAGGTGTTAAAGCCTTTTGTGGCCGGGCTCAAAGGCACCAATAACAAAGATCGATTGCACCAGGTACTAGAGCTGGAAACGCAGATTGAGAAAAATCTGGAGCAGCAAAATGTAATGGTAAACCTTATGAGCGCCGGATACATTGAACCTGAGCTTTACCACGCAGAGAGAAATTCGTTGTTGATTGAAGCGGACAGGCTAAGTAAAGAAAAAGACCTCATTTCCAAAAGCGTCAATGGTGATTTGACGCATTTAGAAGAGGCCCAGAAGCTACTTCGATTTATGGCTAAGAAAAACAATGTCATAGATTACGATGACGCCTTAATGCAGGATTACATCGAGCGCATCATTGTTCAGTCTAGAAGTGAAGTGCTCTTTGAATTAAAGTGCGGCTTAAAGCTGACAGAAGGGTTGGTGTGAATATGACGCATACGCCATACGGCTATAAAATAGAAAAAGGTCAAGCGGTTATTGATGAGTCGATTGCAGAGAAAGTAAGACAACTTTTTATAGAATTTTTGAATTGCGGTTCTATGAGGGCAGCAGCGGTTAAGGTAGGAATTGACAAGACACACTCCGTCATTGGCAGGCTTCTAAGAAATGAAGTTTACCTGGGCGATGAGTATTATCCGCAGCTTATAGATGATGAGCTTTTCCAGAAGGTGCAGGAGCAGCGAAACAGTAATGCTAGGTCACAGAACCGTATTCGAGATTATATAAAGCAAACGCCTGTTGCAGAAAACATTCAATACCGTATTGGAAAAGTCCAACAGCGCTATGAAAACCCATACCAGCAGGCGGAATACGCCTATGGGTTAATCGAGGAGGAAAAACATGAATGAGAACGTAACCTTAATTCCGGCCAGAAAAAGGCCCGGCAATAGAATTGCAAAAGCTGCAGAAAAACCAAAGCTAAAAGTCGCAGCGTACTGCCGAGTTAGTACTGACAGCGATGAGCAGGCTGGTAGCTATGAAGTGCAGGTGCAGCATTACACCGATTACATAGGAAGAAATAAAGAATGGGAGCTTGCTGGCATTTACACTGACGATGGTATTTCTGGAACTAACACTAAGAAGCGTGAAGGCTTCAATGGTATGATTGAGGATTGCATGGCCGGTAAAATCGATATGGTAATAACAAAATCCATCAGCCGATTTGCCAGAAACACCATCGATTGCCTGAAGTACGTAAGGCAGCTCAAGGAAAAGAATATCGCTATAATTTTTGAAAAGGAAAATATCAATACGCTGGAGGCCAGCGGTGAGCTGCTTCTCACGATTATGGCTTCCTTGGCCCAGCAGGAATCAGCTTCCCTTTCTCAGAACGTAAAGCTAGGTTTGCAGTTTCGTTACCAAGATGGAAAGGTGCAGATCAACCACAATCACTTCCTTGGGTACACAAAGGACGAGGAAGGAAATTTGATTATTGATGAAGAAGAAGCGAAGATAGTAAGGCGTATTTTTAGAGAATACTTAGAAGGCGCCAGCTTTAGAGATATAGCCAGTGGCCTTGAGCGAGATAAAATCAAGATCGGTGGAAAACGATATAAATGGCATCTCAGTACAGTGCAGGGCATTTTACAGAACGAAAAATACATGGGTGATGCGCTTCTGCAAAAGACTATTACAACGGATTTTATTGAAAAGACCAGAATTAAGAATGATGGCTCTGTTCCACAGTATTACGTAAAGGATAGCCAGGAGCCCATTATTCCTAGAGATATTTTCACCCAGGTGCAAGAAGAAATGGTACGAAGAGCCAACCTGTTTAGCGGTGAGGGAATAAAAAGAAACGAGTTTACTCCAGCAAATACGCACTTTCAAGTATTTGCACCTGTTCAAAGTGCGGCGATATTTACCGCAGAATTGCCTGGAATAATCGAGGTAAGCATTCTATCGTATGGCGTTGCTGTACAAGGGTAGAAAATGGCCCGGCGATATGCGATGCGCCGACTGTTCAAGAAATAGAGCTGCAGCAAGCTACGGTAAAAGCCATAAACCTCTTGTAAGAAGTTCTTCATCAACACTGAATATTTTGATGCAGAATATTGAAATAGCACTGGCAGACGACAATTCCGGCGAACTTGAAAAGATAAATACGGTGCTTTCTGAAAAACAACAGCAGCTGGTGAAACTGGCTCATGCAAAAAAGGATTATACGGCTTTGGCTGATGAGATTGACCTGCTTAGAGATAAAAAGCAAGGGCTTCTGGTGGCAAAGGCAGAAACAGAAGGCTTTAAAAAACGCATCAAGGAATTAGAAGATTTCTTAAAAGCAGCAAATCATGAACTGACAGAATATGATGAGTCAATGGTAAGGAAATATATCGAGAAAATAAAGGTGTATGAAGATAAATTTACAGTTTGCTTCAAAGCAGGTGTAGACTTGGATATAGAGCGATAAGAAACAGAACGTGGCGGCAGGCTTTCGAGCTTGCCGTTTTGTCGCTTTGAGGAGGGATTGATTTTGTTCGTGGTTTGGTATATAATATATAAAGTAACCGTAGGCAAAGAAAAGTAGGTGCAAGAATGGAATATTTATCAATTAGACAGACAGCCGATAGATGGGGCATCTCAATTAGAAGAATACAAGTGTTGTGTACAGAAGGTCGTATTCCAGGTGCAATGAAGATTGGCTCCTATTGGGCCATTCCTGCTGATGCGGAAAAGCCAGACGACCAGAGAGTTAAAAGTGGAAAATATATAAAAAAACAAAGAACAGTAAGAAGGTGCACTAATGAGCCAAAAAGAAGATATTGTAAATTTGCTTAATTTAAATAAGACAATGACACAGGGTGCTTTAGCGGAAGCTATCTATGGTGATAAAAATCACAGCCCTAATATCTATGCGGCTCTCAAGGTACTGGTGGATAAGGGCATAGTTGTTCGTTCTGGAAGCAATCCATCGTATTATTCACTGTCCGGTGAAGAAGTTAAGCTTCCTGAAAAAACTGCTACGTCTAATAAAAAAGAAATGCGCGATGTTTCTGGTGACGTTATATCAGATGAAACACTCGAAGAAATAGAAGCGCTAGTCCAAGGAACGGATAATTATGGACCGGAAAATGAATTAATAACAAGATGCTTGAAAAAGTTTCCGTCAAATACAGATCCGGATGTAGTGGCGATGAAGATTGGGTTAATAGACATTACTAATTCAACGCACTTATCCCAGCACAAGAGTAAAATCAGCATGGTAGAGCTGGCTAATATTATAGCGGCTATTCCAGATGTGGATGAAAGAATAAAAAATGGTGATCCAGAGGTTGTAAACATCATTGCACGCAGCAATGGAAGAATAAACCTATTTTCATTTGCTTCAAAATATTGTTGCTATCATAACAGCAATTTGTATGGAAGGGATGACTTTTCAATTTTGGATACAGTGTTGAAGGAATACCTTCCTAAATACTTTGCGGATGTGACGAAAGGCCAGATTCAAAAATGGCAGGATAGCTTCAATTATAAGGCCTACAATGACTACATAACCGGCAAGCTAGAAGAGCTTGGTATAACTGTAGAAAATAGAAAAAGAAAATTTGACCACTTTGTGTGGTACTTAAATAGATAATGGTTTTGGAGGTGAACTACCACAATGAAGATACATTATTTTCAGAGATATCATGAAAAAGAAAACGTGGCTACAGCCAACACAATGTTGCTTCTGTCACGCTTATATTCTTATTCATCAGATAAATTCTTCAGATTTTTGAAATCAGAATACTTTGCTGATTCCTTTGAACCAGAGTTGGTTTTCACATTACAGGAAAAGAGCGTAGACAGCATACCTGACGCAACGATAACTCAGGAAGGCTTCAAAATTGTGGTAGAGACTAAGCTGACAGATTGGTTCTATGCTGACCAGCTAATGAGACATTTGAAGTCCTTTGGCGAGGAAAAGAACAAGATAATGATTACGCTTGCTTCAGAATTGATGGCAGATGAAAAGCTGGCTGATTTTGAAAAGCAGCTAAAGGAATATAATGAGACTCAAACTTACCCGGTAGTGCATATCAACACAACATTTGAAATGATGGCTAACGCCATTCGAGATGTTATTGATGATAGAGATTATGAAATGCAGGATGTATTAGAGGATTACTTAAACTACTGCTATAAAGATGGATTAATTCCAGTATCAGATTCCTGGAAGTATCTGCGTATGCAGCTTGCTGGCACAACGATTGATTTTAATATCAACAACAATATTTATTATGATAAGGCTGAGCGTGGTTTTAGGCTCATGATTATCTCGGCTTATATAAGCAAAAGAGTGTACGTGCTATCGGAAAAATATGCGCTCGTATTACAGCAATTGAAACTGAAACAGGAGTTAAATATACACCTGAATTTGGTGAGCTGACAGATGAACGTAAGCAGATGATTGCAAAAGCAATGGCCGATGGTGATTCGCATGGATATGATTTAAGAACCATAGAACATAGATACTTCTTCGTTGAGCAGTTCTATGAAACTGACTTTAAGAAGATAACATCAGGCGGTTCGATGGGAACAAGAATTTTTGATTTATCTACCCTTTTAGGAATTGATGAAATGCCTGATGTTGAGCAGATTGCAGAATTGCTAAAACCAAGAGCTGGAGTTAAATTCTAAAAGTATAGGAGGTATGGACAATGGCATTCGATCCAGGATTAAAAATAGGACAGATTTTAAAGAACGCAGATGTTGTTGAGACTTTTAAGTGTGGTAACATGGGCGGAATGCGCTGTTCAAGAACTACCAATACGCTCGTTATCGTCTCTGATTATACAAAGGGAATCTACCACGATAAGTGGATCGGAGGAGTTCTTCATTACACAGGTATGGGAAAATCCGGTGACCAGGATATTAACTGGGCCCAGAATGCAACATTAGCTGAGTGCGGAAGAAATGGTGTTGATGTTCACCTGTTTGAGGTTATGGACGCTGGCGAATATGTTATTGCGGCAGAATAGAGCTTGTAGGTAAACCTTATACTGAAATTCAGCCTGGTGAAGATGGAAATGACAGAAGAGTTTGGATGTTCCCTGTTCGTCCTGTGCCGGATAATGATGTTAAGAAGCCACAGATGTTTGTCTTTAAGGATATGGAGGACTATAAGTCTCGTGGTAAAAATGTAGATGCAGAATATGCGAAAATGGTGGCAGATAAGAAAAAGAATAAAGGAAAAGTACCGGTTGTCGTACAGCCCGTCATTCCTAAGCCTGAACCAAAGCCACCTGTGGTTATTCCAGCGGATATTGTTGGAAAACAGGTAAAACATAAAACCTTCGGAGTTGGTGTTATTACTGCTATTGAAGGGGCCTCAATTGCTGTGGAATTTGATAAGGTTGGCGTTAAGAAGATGGGTTATGAATTCTGTATGAACAATAAGCTATTAGAGTTTATTTAATGAGGCAATGATGAAAACAATTAGAGTTGTAGCGGCGGTTATCCGTTGTGAAGATAAAATATTTGCCACAGCCAGAGGTTATGGTGAATTTAAGGGCCAGTGGGAGTTTCCGGGTGGAAAAATAGAACCCGGCGAGACACCTCAGCAGGCCCTCGTCAGAGAAATAAAAGAAGAACTGGAAACTGACATTAAGGTTGGAGAATTGATTGGTACCATCGAATATGATTATCCTGCTTTCCACTTGTCTATGGATTGTTTCTGGTGCGAGGTGATTGAAGGAAAACTTGTTCTTAAAGAGGCAGAAGATGCTAAATGGTTAAGTAAGGATGAGTTAGATAGCGTACAATGGCTTCCAGCAGACATCACTTTGATTGAAAGATTGAAACGTGAAATTTATTAAGATTTCCAGAAAGAAGGAGTTGCATGTTTGAACCGGATAAAATAAGAGAATTAATTAATCAAATCCCAGAGATAAGGTCGAGATTTTCAAATGAAGATATTACCTTTTTTTCAGGATATGATTTTCGAGAACGTAAGAGAACTAATGCCTCGATGGGTGTAGAGATGATTTATAAGGATTCCAAATTTATTAGATGGCGTGATGAGCTTATTATTGAATTGTCTGCGTTGAGAGAGGAAACAATTGTTGCGGAAATAATTCACAAACTACAACACTTTACAGGACTCGGAGATAAGAAGAAATTCGATGATGTTGAGTCTAAGTTACTAGCACTGGACAAAAAGCTTGATGAATATAAACCCACAGTTATTGAAAAAGAGATTAGCGATGTAAGAATTGATGAGGAAGCGCTGGTTAAAGATATATTGATGAGTGTTGTTAACCTTCAGAAAAATCATACATATACACATACAAGTAAAGAAAATGAGATGAATGATTTTATTCGCGACATGCTTGGTATGAAGTATGAGAAGGTAGACCAAACTAGACAAGGTGATTCAGTTAGCGGAAAAGATGCAGGTTCTATTGACATTCAGCTTCTTAAAGATGGGATGCCAGTTGTTATGATTGAAGCATTAAAATTATCATCGTTAGATCAGAATGAGCTGAGCATACATATTGACAAGGTACTGAAAAACTATGATCCTAATGGTTGCCCATATGCTGTTATTTTGGTTTATGCTACAATGGCAGGTTTTGATGAATTTCACAAGAAGTTTATCAAATATTTAAACGAGTATGAGTTTCCTTATTACGTGAAACTGATATAGTAGACGTGGATACAGATTATACTGAGATAAAGCATGTACAGACAATTTTAAAGAGAACTGACAAACGAGTTCGTGTACACTTTTTCACAGTACACATAAATTAACGATAGAAAAAACAAACGTTATAAAGTGCACGTGGCAGATATGACGTACAGAGTGTACTGTCGAGCCATGTGGAGACCGTAGTATTGATGTCAAAAGTACAAAAGTGAATATTGAAAATGGAGGAATAGTACTATGGTAAATTTAGGAGAATTAAAAGAAATAAAAGACTTACGAAAGGTTTGGCCGAATGAAGGCATTTGACTTTACCCCCTTGGCTTGCGGAAGAAGATAATCTTGCGTTGTTGGCGGATGCTGTTGGAGCAGGTTTATGGCGAACCTGCAAATGAAATAATAAATTAATTTTAATATAGAAATCGAGGCTTCGAGGTATTTAGATGCTAAAAAAATATGAGTTCGGTTTTGACGTTGGTTGCTTATTGCTATTCTTAATTATCATGATACCTAATTTTATTTGGTTTGCTGCTCCGGCGCCAAACGATGTATTGAGAATGGATTCAATTACGGAAACACTTGATTCAGTGGCTTCAATATGCCAAGTATTGATGATTACTATTCTGTGTGTTTTTAGAAATAGAGAATGTAAAAAAAATCTGTATATCACCGTTAATTATAACTGGAATCATTTGCTGTTTTATGTATTTTATAAGTTGGATTGTTTATTATATTGGTGTTGTAAATGCGTTTGTTATATTAGGCTTGACCGTTCCTCCATGTTTGGCATTTTTAGCGTATGCTATTGACAGAAAGAATAAAATAGCAATTATTCCAATTTCAATTTTTACAGTTTGCCATTTAATATATGGAATTGCCAACTTTATAATTTGACAGATTCTTATTTATCGGGCAGCCGCACAAAGCGTTAACGACTATTCTGATCAATAACTGAGGAGAACGGGTAGTGTTAATTTTCTACAATCTGTAGGGTAAGCTGAAGCACGGTATATATTTTCTGACGGTAAAAGAAAAATACGGCGAAAATGATTCCGTCAGATAAATTTATAAAATATAAGTCTCAGATATGTATTTACAATAACGTTTGGAGGAAACAAAAATGAGAAAACTTATCGCTTACTGCGGACTTGACTGTGAAAAGTGCGACGCAAGGCTTGCAACGCTGAAGGATAATCATGAACTGCGTGAAAAAACCGCAAAACTTTGGAGCGAATTAAACGGAGTCGCGATTACCGCCGATATGATTAATTGCATGGGCTGCCGTGCAGACGACGTTAAAACGCCGTTTTGCAGTAGTTTATGTCCGATAAGAAAATGTGCGCTTGACAAAGGCGTTGAAACTTGTGGAGACTGTGAAAATATAAAGCAATGTCAAATAGTCGGAAAAATAATTGAAAACAATTCTGAAGCATTAGAAAATCTAAAAATATAGTTTTTACATAGATTGTTATTTTTCGTCATGGCATAAGCAATTTCGGGCGTTTGGACAAGATATTTAGTTAAATGGAGGCGCATGAGGTATTATGAAGGGATTTAACAGACAAAATCAATTACTGTCCCTCTGCGGATTGAACTGCGGGCTGTGCCCTATGTTTTTGAGTAAACATTGTCCGGGCTGCGGTGGCGGGGAGGGAAACCAGTCTTGTAAAATTGCAAGGTGCAGTATGGAGCATGGCGGCGTAGAATATTGTTGTCAATGCGGCAAATACTTGCGGGAGAGTATGAGCATATAGAGGATTATGACTCATTTATTACTGCCCGTCGCCGGAAAAATGATCTGGCAAAGGCCAGGCAGATTGGAATAGACGCCTACAATGCAGAGCAGGCAGAGAAAGTAAAAATACTGAACATTCTCCTGTCTGGATATAATGACGGCCGGAAAAAGACGCTCTTTTGTGTGGCTGTAAACCTCTTGGAATTACAGGAGCTGCGAAATGTGATTGAACGGCTCGAAAGTAATTCTGAAATGAGAACGCGAACGCTTAAAGAGAAAAGCGCTTTTGCCGCAGGATTGATTCAGGAAGCAGCGGAAAGGGCAAATATTGAGCTAAAGCTCCGCAAGAAAAGGTGACGATTCGTTTTTAGGCGAGAATTCGAAGAAAGCAAGTGAAAAAAATGGAGAATAGAATCTTGCAGGTTGACGATGAAAATGACATTGCCGATTTGGTGAAAAAGCGCTAAGTTAAGAGGGATTTATGTGAAATTCGAAAAGTATTAACGGCAGAGAGGCTGTGGAGGGCAGTATAATATCCAGCACGACCACGTCCGGCTGGAATTGACATAGACGGGCTGGAGTATATTGATAATGTAATAAAAATAGCTTCACAATTTTATAATTGTGAAGCTATTTTTATAATTATAAAGCTAATTGTACTGATATCGGCGTTCAGATAGTTTTATTTATTCATACCTCAAAGCGTCTATAGGATTAAGATTTGCCGCTTTTACAGATGGAATAAGACCGAAAACTATACCCACAGCCATTGAAAATACTACTGAAATAACAATGGAAACGCCGCTTATTGCGACAGGTACTTCTGCAAATTTTGATACTATCTGAGCCAGGCCTATACCGGCTCCGACCCCTATTATTCCTCCTATGCTTGTCAGCACCGAGGCCTCTGTCAGGAATTGTCCGAGTATTCGGCGCTTTCTTGCACCGAGAGCTTTTTTTAATCCGATTTCCCTGGTTCTTTCCGTTACGGAAACCAACATGATATTCATAACTCCAATTCCTCCTACCAGCAATGAAATGCTTGCTATCCAAATAAGCATGCTGTTGGTTGAAGAGCTTAAATCCTGCATGGATTTTGCCTGTTCAAGAAGGCTTTCGCTTTTGTATTTTATATTAGATTCACTGTTTACTGTTAGATTTGCATTGAGAATATCGGCGGTTTTTTTACCTGCTGCCGTCATACTGTCCGTATCGGAAGCCTTTGCAACACAGCTTTGAGGTTCGTCGTAACCAAAGGTAATCGGCCATGATTGCGAGGGAATAAATACCTGGCCGCTTGAATTAGTCATATATGTGTAATAATCCTCAATTGAATTTATAACAGGCTCAAATTTGCTGCTCTGAACCGCTACGCCGATTACAGTAAAGGGCTCTCCGCTTATATCTATTGATTTGCCTATCGGATCTTCTCCCAGAAATAAGCTTTTTTCAGCATTAGTATCAATTATAGCGACCTTTTGATTTTGACTATGGTCTTTCACAGAAAATCCCTTACCGGATTTTATTCTTAATCCTATTGTTGAAAAATAGTCTTCGTCTACCCCTATTACAGTTCCGCCTGAAAGCTGATTGTTAAGATAAAAAATGCTGTCGCAGTATTGTCTTTGTCTGTATAAAGTAACTTTTTCTACTTCGTCAAGCTTTTTAAGCTTTTCCTTAGTTTCACTTTCGATTACCGGTATGCCGGCGGGAATTTCCTGATATTGAAAATCAAAAACACTATCTCCCTGATAAAGCTGAACCTTAACTGTATTATTTCCTGAGCCGATCAGATTGTTTTTAATTTGCTCGTTCGTTCCCTTTATTGTAGATACAATTGCTATAATAGCGGCAATTCCAATGATTATACCAAGCATGGTCAGCAGAGAACGTATTTTATGAGAAAAAATCCCTTTAAATGATAATCTGATATTTTCAAACATATATTTTGCCTCCTTACCACTTTACTTCGTCGATTACACGGGTTTTAACGCCTTCCTTGACGTTTTTGCCGTATGGGAAGCATATTGTATCGTCGTTTGAAAGTCCGCCTTTTATTTCTATTTCGTTACCGTAAATAATTTTCCCCGTTTTAATATACTGCTTTTTAAGCTTGCCGTTGTCATCGGATTTCATTACGTAATACTTTCCGTCTAATTCACGGGTATAGTGCAGTGGGATATATAGACTGCCGTTTTCTTCGGCTTCTGAAATTGTTGCCCCTACCCAGTTTCCGACGCTGAAGCCCTCGGTATCTTCTGTGATTTTTGCTTTAAGCTATATGTGCTGCTGTTAGGGTTTTCATTCCAGTTTTCCGACGTATATGAAACCGGCGTCATATCTATAGATGTTATTTCTGCTTCTGCCATAGCGCCGGTATCGTAGGAGGTAATATTGACTATATCTCCGACTGCTATCTTATCGAGATTCAGCTCGCCTATTGAAATAGTAACGCTTAAGCCTGCGCTGCCTTGAATGACTACCAGGGGAGAAGTAGAATCGGCATTTTCCGTACCCATATTGACTTCTGTAACGATTCCGTCAATACTGCTTTTTACCTGTCCGCTTTCCTTTTTATTAAGAGCCTGACGGTACGCTATATCAGCCGACTTTTTATCAAGCTCTAATTTCTTTATTTCGTCCTGTTTATCAGAAATCATTTTTGCTATTTCAGCCTTTGAATAAATGTAATCATCTGAACCGGATTTTATATAGCTTTGCTCGTAATCACTCTGTGAAATGCTGTTGTCAAATTGTTCTTGTGGGTAATCGTCTTCGGTAGATAGGTTGAAGAGTACCGAATACCTTTTTGGAAAAATCAACTGTTATACTGCCGTTGCCGTTTACAATAACGTTTTTTCCAACTGTCCAGTCTTCCGTTTGTTCCTCTGTTATATCGCTGCCATTTACTTTCCAAGCATATATAAGAATGTCGTTTTCATATATATAAAAATCTGCGTATGATTTTGACGATCTAAGATGATTAAGAAAAGAGGCGGATACGACAGTGTCGCCGGAACAATTAAAGATAAACGGATCATCAGCGCTTCCGTTTCCGGATATCACATTTGATGTATCTTTAATGGCTTTGACGGTTTGAACTGTCGGACGCGGCTGTGTAGGAGGTTCGGTGGGCTCCGGCATGGGAGGAATTGCTTCGGAAGGCTTAAGATTCTGAAGACGTCTGATTTCCTTATTAGCTTGATTTATATTATCGTCTATTACGGCAAGATCGTTTTTCTTTTGCGCCGCGTCAAGCTCAAGCAGCGTCATGTCATATTTTAAAATCGTGTCGCCTTTTTTTACAGCGTCGCCTTTTTTAACAAGTATACTGTCGACAAGCTGCGATTCGTCCTGCATGATTTTCTGTACGTCTCCTGAGCTGACAGTTCCTTGTAGTTCGAGATTATCTCCCCAGTAGCTGTTTGACATATTGCTTACGGGTGTAACGTCAACTATCGCTTTATTTTTCTTTCTTATCTGATTGTATTTATATCCTCCGAATGTACCGCTTGCGGCGACTGCTGCGCAAACGGCTGCAATAATGACCTTTTCGGCAGTTTTCATTTTACTCCACCCCCATTGCTGTCGTTATAGATTTCTCCGTCGCGTATGGTCATTATTCGTCTGGCGTGCTCGGCTATTTCACGTTCATGAGTTATCATAACTATTGTGACGCCTTCTGAATTAAGCTCTCTGAAAATTTCCATTACCTGTTCGCCGGATTTGTATCCAGCGCTCCGGTAGGCTCGTCTGCCAGAAGTAATCTTGGGTTATTTACAATTGCCCTTGCAATTGCTACTCTTTGCTTCTGACCGCCGGAAAGCTGAGTCGGTCTGAACGTCATTCTGTCTTTAAGTCCTACTTTTATAAGCGCTTGTTCGGCTAATTCACGACGTTCCTTTTTCTTGATTCCGGCATATAAAAGAGGAAGCTCTACATTTTCAATAGCCGATTCTCTTGGCAGAAGATTAAAGTTTTGAAAAACGAATCCTATTTTTCTGTTACGGATTTCAGACAGCTCTTTATCGCTGCATTCAGCAATATCTATATCGTCAAATAAGAATATACCGGAGGTCTGTTTGTCAAGACATCCAATAATGTTCATAAGCGTAGATTTGCCCGAGCCTGACGGTCCCATTATAGCGACATATTCTTCTTCGTCGACGCACAGACAGATATCCTTTAAAACCGAAACGGCGTCTTTTCCCTGCAAATAGTCCTTATAAATACTCTGCAACTCTAAAATCATAAAAACACCGCCTATTCTGCGATTTTGTCAACAGCGTCGTCTGCGTCGTCAGCTCTTTCACCCTCTGCGTCCGCGTCGGGAACGTTGAAGCCATCGTCAATACCGTCGCCGACCTCTGGTTCTACAGCATTTTCATCTCCGGGATCGGCGTCCCAGGAATTATCTACATCATCTATATTTGTAACTGCCCTCATTCCTTCTTCAAGATCGTCGGAAGGATAAGCTATATAATCATTTTCTCCCAGTCCGGAAACTATTTCACAGTCTCCGTTTATTTCATCTGTCTGTCCTGTTTTTATAAACCTTTTCTCAAGCCTTTTATCCTTGTCTGCCGCCCATACATAAGGCTTGTCGGTATCATAATCAACAATAAAATCGCTGTAAAGCCATATACCCGATTTTTCAACCGCATTGCTTTGACCGTAATCAATTTCAATAAGAACATGCTGACCTAAAACAAGTCCGTCAGTATTTTCAGGATCAATATAAAAAGCATAATTTGAGGAGGCTGTTTCACTATCCGATCCGCCTTCGACAATTACGCCGCTGTTATTAGCTTCAGGTTCATTTGACACTTCCGATACCGAACCGTTCCATGTAATGGAATCGTCTAATCTTGATCTTATTATTACAGCCTGTCCTTGAGTAATAGTTCCCATATTCTGCTCATTGAATTTGCCCTTTATTCTGAAGCTGCCCGACGCGGTTATAGTCATTATAACGTCTGCGCCGGACTCCTGAAGCTCTTCTGTTGTTTTTAGCGATTTAACAGTTCCGGAGGACGTAGCTTTAACGGCAGAATTTTCAATTGAATTTTTAAGCTTTTCAAGAGAAATATTCTTTACCTTTATATCGTATTCCGTTTTTGCGATATCCGTCTGTAATGCCTGTATCTGCGTAGTGTAAGAAACCTGGGCGTCGGCTCCGGCATTTTTTTTCTCGTTCTCCAAGTCCTTGATCTGTTTATTGTAAGAAGCGATATCATTTTCCATGCGCTCAACTTCTATCTGACCTTCCTCAAGCTCAAGCTTCATAGCTTCAGAGTCGTATTTAAAAAGATCGTCTCCTCCTCAACGGAATCGCCTTCTTTAACAAATATTTCCTTACTGTTTTTCAGAATCAACTTTAATTTCCTCGGCTCTCTGCGCCTCAACAACTCCGGCAAAACGATTTCCGGGTATTGAAAAGGCAGACGCGGTATTGCATTCGGATACGGAAGTTACATATGCCGTTCCTTTGCTGTCGTCGTCCTTTTTAAAAGCTACTATCAAAATTATAATTATTAAGGTAATTAAAGCAATAGTTATTGCGGATATAATAGCTATTTTTTTCCTTTTGGTCATTCTGCTGCCTCCATATTTGTTTTTATGTTTTAAATTAGTTTATCCTTATTGTACCATATTCAAATATGTTGTCAATAGCTTTCGGCAAAGATTGTATTATTTATATTAATACGGATAGTTCGCACTGTAGAATCTGTAAAATTCGCCTAAGTCACTTCTGGTTTTCAATAAAATCCCTGATCGCTTTGTCCACAGTTTTTACTTCCTCATAAAATTCAGATGCGGAAACTCGGTAGGCTCCGTTTCCCAGAATAATAAGCTGCTCCATACCGTCTGACGTTGCAACTCTTACCTTCCTGTCTTTTCCTATCTGACTTGTCGCCTTTTGTATATACATATCGGCTGTTTCCGCTTCCTTTGTATAGACAACGCTTATATTATGGATTTTTTCTATTTCACCGGTATTGCCTTTAACCTTATAGGCGTCAAAAACCAATATAAGCTCACATTGCTTAAACGCCTGATAATTGCATAGGATATTGATAAGCTGACTTCTTGCAAGGTCAAGATTATTTTTTGCGATACCCTTTAAATTATCCCATGCAAAAATAATATTATAGCCGTCAACAAGCAGATATTCCGGTCCTTTGAGAACAGGCTTTATTTTCTTGTTATCCGTTTCCGCAGTATTTTTTCTTCTGCGCTTGAACGCTTGTATTTTATCCCTGCGTACGGGACCGTAGGTTCGCTCAAAGATTTCCATAAGCTCTTTGTCGTCTGTAATACGTGAATAGTAGGTTTCCGTTTTTTTCAAAATATCTATGTCTGAAGAGCTGTCATGTATTTTAAGGTAACGTTCAAGGTGCATATTATCATAAACCTCATTCCACTTTACGACATGTCCGGAGCCGTGAGAGCAGAAAACAGAATCCGCAGTGTTTTCAGTGTCAGAATCGCTGTTGTAGCCGATTTCATCAATTACCCTTTCGGAGTTTACGCACGGCTCATAGCCTTTGAAAGATAAATAAATCTTTCCTTTTCCACGGGTATATGCTTTTATTTCGTTTTGATAATCTCTTATTGAAGCTACCGGAGCGCTGCCGGATATTACAGTTAATTCCCCGTTAGAAGCCGGCGTTTCAAACTGCCGTTCATTTGCTGAATGTCTGAAAGAGCCCGTCCGGTATTTTCGGAGGGAAGCTCGATTTTAAAACTGTACCAGGGCTCAAGAAGAATACTTTCCGCGCATTTAAGACCGTGACGTACTGCACGGTAGGTTGCTTGCCTGAAATCTCCGCCTTCAGTATGCTTGGCATGAGCCCGTCCGGAAACCAGGGTTATTCTCATGTCTGTTATAGGCGATCCTGTTAATACTCCTATATGCGTTTTTTCTTTAAGATGTGAAATAATAAGTCTTTGCCAATTCTTATTCAGTAAATCCTCACGGCAGTCTGTTGAAAAAATAAGTCCGCTTCCTCTTTTAAGAGGCTCCAAAATGAGATGTACTTCAGCATAGTGACGCAGCGGTTCGTAGTGTCCAACGCCTTCAACTTTATTTGCGATAGTTTCTTTATACGCAATACTTCCAGGACCGAATTGCACGTTTATATCGAATCTTTCGTAAATAATGTTTTTAAGGATTTCAAGCTGAATTTCGCCCATAAGCTGTATATGTATTTCCTTATGCTGTTCGTTCCAGATTATATGAAGCTGGGGATCCTCTTCTTCAAGCTTTCTCAGCTTTTTTATAACTGCATGAGGATCTGTTCCGTCCGGCAGTTTTACAGAATATGTAAGCACAGGCTCAAGCAGGGGATCGTCGGAATCAGCTTCCATGCCCAGGCCCTCCCCGGAATATGTTTTGGTAAGTCCGGTAACTGCACAGACTGTTCCGCTGTAAACTTCATTTGCGGTTATAAACTTTTCTCCGGAGTAAATGCGTATCTGGTTAATTTTTTCCTCCCAATCCTTTTTGTCCTGAGAAACTCCGTGAACGGCCGATCTAACTTTAAGACTTCCTCCGGTTATTTTAAGGTGTGTAAGACGGTTTCCGGATTCGTCTTCGGTTATTTTGAACACCTTGGCTCCGAAGCTTTCAGAGTTGGGGGAGGATGGCGCATATCGGCAGAATATTTCCATAAAGCTTTCGATTCCGTTCAATTTAAGAGCTGAGCCGAAGCAGCATGGAAAAAGCTCTCTACTTCTGACAGCGTTTAAAATGTCCTCTTCTCTGACATTTCCATTGTCAAGATAGTATTGCATAATGCTTTCGTCGCATTCGGCAAGTTCTTCATAGAGGCGGTCTTTATCAGAATTTTCAAAATCGACGCACCTATAATCCAGCTTTTTTTTCAGATCGATTATTATATTTTTACGGTCTATTCCCGGCATATCGGTCTTGTTTATAAAAATAAATACAGGTATGCTATAACGTGTAAGAAGGCGCCATAAGGTTTCAGTATGACTCTGAACACCGTCCGTGCCGCTGATGACAAGTATCGCACAATCAAGTATCTGGAGAACTCTTTCGGTTTCCGTTGAAAAATCAGCATGTCCGGGAGTATCGAGCAAGGTTATTTCGGCGTTGTCAAGCTTTATAATTGCCTGCTTTGAAAATATAGTGATCCCTCGTTCTCTTTCAATACGGTCGGTGTCTAAATAGGTATTCCTGTGGTCTACACGTCCGGGCTTTCTTATAGTTCCTGTATGGTAGAGCATGGCCTCTGAAAGAGTGGTTTTACCTGAATCAACATGAGCAAGTATACCGGCTACTATACGTTTCATTTTATCTTTCCTTTATTGTTAAATTAAACGACACCGCTTTTCAGACGGTGCCGTTATAAAAATATTACATTATTATTTTAGGACAGGTATCATTGATACAACGTCCGCTCCATTTGCTTCAAGCTTTTCCTTTAATTCATAGGCATGATTCAGCGTCATTTCTGAGGTGATAAAGCTTGTCTGACCGGCTATACCGTTTATTTTTTCAAAATTCTTAATTATATCAAGTATATTTTCAGGTTTTTCAACTCTGAAATAAACCGGAGCCTTAAAGTTATGCCAATCCTCTATAAAGGAATTGTCCTCTGCCGGTTCCCATGACTGAGAGAATACGGTTTTATCATGTTTGACCGAATCTATAACGTCGCCTAAAACGGCGCTGGCGGTGGGCAGCTTACCTGCGCCTCTGCCGTAGAACAGCGTTTTGTCTATTGCGTCGCCGCTTATCAATACAGCATTGAAAACGTCGTCCACTCTTGAAATAAGATTGTCGAACGGAACAATCATGGGCATTACAATCGGAAGTATTTTTCCATTGCCGACAGCGGATACCTTTGCAATAAGCTTGATTGAGCCGCCCCATTTGTTGACGATTTGAACATCCTCAAGCTTAATATCAGATATGCCTTCAGTATGAACGCTGTCAGGATATACGTGCTTTCCGTAGACAAGAGACGATATAATGCATATTTTGCGGCATGCGTCATGGCCTTCTACGTCTGCGGTCGGATCCTTTTCAGCATATCCAAGCTTCTGCGCCAGTCTGAGTGCGTCCTCAAACTTCATACCGTCGTAAATCATCTTTGAGAGAATAAAATTTGTGGTTCCGTTTAGTATTCCTGCGACGCTGTCAATGTCGTTTGCGGCAAGGCATTTATGAAGAGGTCTTATAATCGGAATAGCGCCGCCAACGCTTGCTTCAAAGAAATAATTGCAGTTATTTGCTCTTGCGATTGCCAGAAGCTCGTCTCCCTTTGCGGCAACCAGTTCTTTGTTTGAAGTTGAAACGCTTATGCCTCTTTCAAGGCATTTTTTTGAAAATGTATAGGCGGGCTCTACTCCGCCCATACATTCAGCCACAGCTTTTATTTCATTATCGTTTATAATTTCATCTATGGTTTTAACAAATTTATTTTTGTATGGACTATCAGGGAATTCCCTTATGTCAAGAATGTATTTTACGTCCATTGACGAGCCGGCTTTTTTTTCTATTTTGCTTTTGTTTTTATAGAACAACTCCACTACGCCTGATCCGACAACGCCGTAACCTAAAACTGCAAATTTTAACATAGTACCCTCCAATAATATTTACTCGCCTGAAAGAAGCTGTATATCTACAACGCCTCTTAATTCAGAGATAATTGATTTCATAGCGACCGCTTCCTCAAAGCTTTCGTTTAGCCTTAGGGATATTGTAACTGTTGCGACGCCGTCAATAGGAATGCTTTGATTGACAGTCAGTATATTTGCGCTGAGGTTGTGCAGTGAAACCAATACGCTTGAAAGTACTCCGGGTTCGTCCTTTAATAGCATATAAAGAGTGATAATTTTCTGCATAAGCTTTTCCTCATAGGAATAAACGCAGTCGCGGTATTTGTAATAAGCGCTTCTGGATACCCCTACCAGCTTGCAGGCGGCGGCTGAGCTTTTAGCCTCTTTATTAGCCATGATTTTTTTGACTTGAAGAACCTTTAAAATAACCTCAGGCAATACTGAAGAATCAACAACTATCAAATGAGATTTATTCATTATAACTCCTATTGAACGTATAATATAATTTAATCAGTCCACCAATGAAATACAATTGTTTTTCAAAATTATAATATAACATATAATCTGAGAATTGTCAAGTTTAGAAACAATTTAATAAGCTTCGGCGGCTCTCCCGGTATATTTTCCGTATTTATACTTGTTTATTTCACATAATAACCACAATTATATGTGAAAATAAATACAGATAAAGATAAATCACAGGGGGAATATTATTATATAATATTTTAGGGTGTGATTTTATGAACAATTTAAAAAAACTGGCGATAGTGATTTCAACGCTTATTATTTGCGCGTTTTCGATGACCGGATGTGAAGAAGGCGGCAGCGGTCAAAGCTCTGTTTCTGAAGCGGATTCCGTACTTTCTGCGGAAAATGCTTCTGCGTTGTCCGCAGAAAGCAATAATAAGGAAACCGGCTCGGAGTATTTTGACAGCGATGATTTGAACGATACATATGATGATATAACGGCCGTCATATCATTTACAGGAGACAGCGCAGATATAAACGGCGGCGGTTCAGAATTCTCAGACGGTAGAATAATTATAGAAAGCGGAGGGACATTTTTATTTTCCGGTACGCTTTACGACGGACAGATTTATGTAAATACTAAGGATAAGGTTCATCTGGTTTTTAACGGAGTAAAAATATCTAATTCCGTTTCGTCTGCGGTATATATAGAAAATGCGGATAAAGCGGTCATAACAGTTGCAGAAGGCAGTGAGAATAATTTAAGCGACGCTGCCGATTATGTATATGATAACAGCGAGGAAAATGAGCCGGACGCGGTTATATACAGTAAGGACGATCTTTCTGTAAACGGCGGGGGAACTTTGAATATAACCGCTAATTACAATGAAGGAATTACAAGCAAAAATGATCTGCGTATTAAGGATTCGGTAATAAATATAACATCTGTAGGAAATTCAATTAAGGGAAAGGATTCCCTTGCGATCATGGAAGCTAAGATAAATGCTCAGTCGCAGAGCGACGGTCTGAAATCCTCAAATGCCGAAGAAGACGGAAAAGGGTATATCGCTATAGAAAGCGGGGAATTTAATATAACTGCCGTTTCGGACGCTATACAGGCTGAAACGGAGCTTATTATAAACGGAGGAACGTTTGATATAAAAACAGGTAACGGCTCAGGAGATACTAACGCGGCTTCGTTCGATCAGATAGGCGGAGGTTTCGGAAGAGCGTCTGAAGGAAATTCCAATAAAACCGAGGACAGTGAAAAGGGTGTTAAAGCAGGAAATAAGCTTATTATAAACGATGGAACAATTACAGCCGACTGTACGGACGATACAGTGCATTCCAACGGAAATATAGAAATAAACGGCGGTACGTTGAATCTTTCTTCCGGTGACGACGGTATACATGCTGACGGAGAACTGACTGTCAACGGGGGCGAGATTTCTGTATTGAAGTCCTACGAGGGACTGGAGGGAACGGTTATTACTATAAACGACGGTAATATCAGCGTAACTGCCAGCGACGATGGATTTAACGCGAGCGAGGGATCTTCTGATGATGACGCTGAAAGCAGCGGTCAGAATATCGGCAAAGGCTTCGGCGACGTGTCTGAAAATTGTATTTTAAACATAAACGGCGGTTATATTTATGTTAACGCAGGCGGAGACGGTCTTGATTCAAACGGCGTTATGAATATAAGCGGTGGAACCGTCATTGTTGACGGACCGGTAAACGATGGAAACGGCGCGCTTGATTCAGGTACGGAAATAAATGTCAGCGGGGGCATTTTAATAGCTGCCGGAAGCTCGGGTATGGCGGAGTTTCCGTCCGACACGTCAACTCAGCCGTCTCTTGTCGTAGGGTTCGAACAATCATTGGACGCAGGGACGATAGTTTGCGTTCAGAATAAAAACGGTGAAAATATAATAACGTATTCTCCGTCTAAGAAATTTTCGTCTGTGATAATAAGCTCTCCGGATATAATACAAGGCGAGAGTTACAGTATTTATTACGGAGGAAGCAGCAGCGGAACTGCAAAAGACGGTCTTTACAGCGGAGGAGAATATTCAGGCGGAACATTGCTTGAAACTGTTACAGCCGAATCAGCCGTAACTCAAGCGGGAACAGGAACTTTTGGTCAAATGGGGGGAATTGGCCGCGGAGGTATGCCAGGTAATAACGGAAGTTTTGATCCTGAAAACGGTGAAATGCCGGATAACGGTTTTACTCATCCCGAAGGGATGACGCCTCCTAACGGCGGATCGTTCGACAACGTAACTCCTCCGGCTGAAGGCTACGGATTTGACGAAAAATCAAGCAGTGAAAATATTTAAAAAAGCTATAGGTATAAATAGTATATTGTATATTGGTAAAACCACAGTAAACTAATAAACGCTTACAAAGGAGTATTCAGCTCTTTTGTAAGCGTTTTTATATTTTATAAGCGACCGGAAAATCATTTATTTAATTACCTGACGAGCAGTTTCTTGTGTCAATGGTCAATTTGGTTGGAAGGCGGGCGGCAAACATGGTTTTTGCATATATAGTAGGTCGTTTTGTCATTTAATAATGGATAATTTTCACATTCAGTTATTGGTATTATATTGATAAGGAGTTTAGGGATTTTTTTAATTTTTTCGATATCTTGCATTTCCTTCACAACAGCGATAATATGCTCCGGAGGATTTTCGTAAATAAGCTTAGCAAGTAAAAACATACAGTGACCTGCGGGATAATTCCGGGAGGATACGGACATGAATTTATTTTGACGTTCAATTAAATCTCTGTAAATATCTTTTTCTGTCAGTTGATATAATCTGACAAAGTTGTATGCCATAATCGAATTACCGCTGGGAACTGCTCCGTCAAAGGTTTCCTTTGGATTAATAAAGAGTTCACAGTTATTTATTTCACTGAGATAAAATCCTCCGTTTTTATTATCTGCAAAAAGCTTTACGGCTTCTGAGCAGAAAAATTCTGCTTTATTAAGATAATCTTTATTTAAAGTTGAGTTGTAAAGCTCTGTCAGCGCCGAAATATAATAAGCGTAATCGTCAAGAAAGCTTTTGCCGGAACGGTTTCCGTTGCGAAAGCTTGTATATATCCTTTTATTTTTACATAAATTGTTTTCTATAAATTTTTGGGATATTTTCGCTGCGTTCAGATATTTTTCATTACCGGATATTCTGTAAAGAATAGATAAAGCAGAAATCATCATAGAGTTCCATGAAACCAGAATTTTATCGTCAATGCGCAGCTTCATACGGTTTTTACGGTAATTGTAAAGCTTTTTGATTTCTTCGCTGAGGTCTGATGTCAAATCGTTGCTTTTTAGAAGATTTGGAATATTCCCAGATTCAAAATTGCCGGCTTCTGTAATATCAAATAAACCGGCGAATTTTCTGCCGCCTTCTTCACCTAACACAGATAAAATTTCTTTTAAAGAAAACGTATAATATTTTCCTTCCACACCCTCGCTGTCGGCATCCTGCGCGCTGTAAAATCCTCCTTCGGTAGACGTCATTTCTCTTAGTACATAATTCGCTGTTTTTTCAGCAGTGTTAAGATAAATATTATTTTTTGTTATGCTATATACTGCTGAATATGAAATAATCATCAAAGCATTGTCGTAAAGCATTTTTTCAAAATGAGGCGTCAGATAGAGGTTATCAGTTGAATATCTTGAAAAGCCGCAGCCTATTTGGTCAAAAATACCTCCCTTACGCATTTGAATAAGCGTTTTTTCAACCATATGAAGCGCTTCATCGTTATTTGTAAGATAGGCGTACATAGTTAAAAACATAAGATTGTGGGGTGATGGAAACTTTGGAGCGGATCCGAATCCGCCGTTAACGCTGTCAAAGCTTTCTGAAAAAATCTGCATCGCTTCTTCAATAGGATTTCCGTTCACAGGTTTATTGTGAATGTCCTGCATTTTTAGCTGTTTGATTATCATATCGGCCGAGTTTATGAGCTTATATCTGTTATTTTGCCATTGACTTGAAATTGCATTAAGTAATTCAAAAAAGCCCGGCATTCCATGACGTGAATAAGGAGGAAAATATGTTCCGGCAAAAAACGGTTTTTTATCCCATGTCATAAAAATACTCATTGGCCAGCCTCCGCTGCCGGTAAATGCCTGACAAACAGACATATAAACGCTGTCAATATCAGGACGTTCCTCTCTGTCGACCTTAATTGATATAAATTTTTCGTTAAGAATCTCTGCCGTTTTAAGCTTTCAAAGCTTTCATGCGCCATAACGTGACACCAGTGACAGGAGCTGTATCCAATACTCAGAAAAATAGGCTTATCCTCTGCTCTTGCCTTTTCGAATGCTTCCTGACGCCATGGATACCAGTTGACAGGATTTTCTGTATGCTGTAAAAGGTAAGGGCTTGTTTCGTTTTTCAGCATATTGCTCATTTTATTCTCTCCTTCAAATTATGCTTAATATCATGTGCTGCGGATTTATATTTAATATTGTTTTCATTTTATCAGAAAAAATTCGCGTTGAATATCTTTCAAAATAAACGCTGAAATAATTGTAAGTCAATATAAATTTATTGAAAAACGATCGTCTTTAAAAAGTCCTGAGCTTTTTAGATTAAAAAATCCTGCGTTTTCCTTTATATGGGAAACGCAGGATTTAAATTTTTAAACAGCAGCTGACAACGATAATTCGATTGTATTTACAAAGTATATGTTAATTTTTACCCTTGATAACTATAACTCCGATACCTATTCCGGAGCAGTTGTCTCCCACAGGTATGGTAATAACCGGAGGTTTAATTACTGTACAATTTGTTGTAGTAGTTATTGTGGTTGTTGTAACTATATCCGTAACCGGGATAACAGTAGTTATAGTTGTCGACGTAATAGTCTCCGGAACGTCGGTTGTTTTAATAGTCGTAAAAATTTCATCCGGCTTTTCATCGTCTGCTTTTGCAGTAGTGGTTACCGACGTTTCTGCCGGAGATGTTGTTTTCACAGCAGTAGTTGTAGTTTTTACAGTTGTAGACGTATGTACCGCAGTGGTTACAGGGGCGGTTGTAACGGGCGTTTCGCCCGGAAGGTAAGATCCTTCATATAATTGGTCGGACGCAGCAAATAATTGAGTCCAGTAATACATTCCGTTTTGGAAAGTAACTCCTACGCCTATGTAATCCACATTTTTATTTAGAATATTCGAACGGTGTCCTGAGGAATTCATCCATGCGTTCATTACGCTTTCCGGATTTTTTTGTCCATACGCTATATTTTCACCGGCCGTTCGATAGGAAATTCCAAGCTCGGTCATAGCGGTAAAGAAGCTTGAACCGTCAGGTCTTGTATGTGAAAAGCTTTTCGGTAATTCGCCTGATCTTATTAGCGCCGCTTCGCTTAGCAGCGGAGAAAAACGGAGAGGATTCAGTCCGTTAGACTTACGCTCCTTATTTACAAGAACAGCTACCTGTTGAGCATATTCTTTTAAATTTGCGTCGGCGTAGGAAAGCGCGGCTGTTTCATGTTCGTCATTTGGCTTATTTACTGCATTTACACTGAACACAGTGCCGGATATAAGCGTAAACATTGCTATTACAGAAATAATTTTCTTCATTTTCATTACTATTCCCTCCATATGTAATGATTAATTTTGTGTGTACAATTACTATAACATGTTTATTGATACGAAACAATGCAAAATTTCTGTAAAATTTTCTGCCAATATATCCGGAGGGCAAAATAATAAAGAAGCCCGAAATTTCGGACTTCTTTATTTATAAATAAAAAACTTATTGACAAAAATTAAAAAATTTTCAAAGCCTGCATTCTTATTTAACTAATTCTTAACAAAGATTAAAAATGATCTATAACCTGTAGAACATAATTTGTAATTGCCTGCACATCTTCATTATTAAGCAGAGGGTTGCCGTTTGCGTCATAGTCTAATTTAGTATTTGCCGCAAGGTAAGCGTCTTCATTTACTAAAGGATACTTTTCAGGATCTGTAAGGTATTTATTAAGAATAACTATATCAGTTGAATTTACATATCCGTCCTGATCCACATCACCTACCAGAACAGCATTCAACGTGATTGAATTTGGGTTAATATTTACATTATTACTGTTTCTTATGGTCGCACTGTATGAAATTTCATTGAAAATGTTTGAAACTGAATTAGGCGTATAGAAATCAGTTGTAATTGCGATTCCGCTTTGAATTGCACTTCCAAGATATGTACCTTGAATTTTATCATTATTTGATGAAACAAAATAACCGTTATTTAGAAGAGGAGTTTTATTACTTGGATTTGCAATTATGCTTGAGGAATAATTCATTACGTAATCAATATAAGTGATGTTATCGGCGGAGTTAACGTTGTGGAAAACTCTGTAGGTTTTCATCATTTCTGAATCTGCGTTTGCTGTAAATAAAGAGCAAAGAGAGATTGCGGAAACAGTGACGGCAGTTAGAGTTGCCATGAATTTTTTGCTTTTTCATAATATTTCTCCTTTACTTTTTATTAAATCACTATATGAATTTTTAAACTAATATATATATGTTTACTTTATAGCTATATAAATTATATTCCAAAAAAAGACAAAGGTCAAGTATTTCACAAAAAGTTCATAAAAAGTTTACAATTTATATATAAAATATTTCGGTTATTTTACTATTTTTCCTAATTAAAATAAATTATGTTTATTTAGAAAGTCAGCAAAGCAAGAAACTTCACTGCTTAATGTCATTCCGTTAGTTTGAAACTTATATTAATCAGAGTTTTAATCTTTTCATAATCGACGCTTCCGTCTAAAGCGACAGAAATCCAAAATTTTTTATTCATATGATATCCCGGATAAATTCCTGTTTCCATTTTAAAGGATTCAATCATAAAGGGATCGCATTTAACGTTTAAAATTTCAATTTCACTATTTTCTGATAAACCAAGTTTTTTCTTTGAAACATTCATAACTAAGGCAAACCATTTTTTATTGGCATTATGTCGAAAAACCGCATAATTAGGAAATTTCAACCAAGGAAATTCACTGTTCACATTGTAGGTTTCACAAATATAATTTTCTAATTCTTTTCTATTCATTCTAAACCGCCTTTAATCAGTTTTGGTATAATATACATTTTTTCTAATTATATCATGTCAGTCAATTAATTCCGGAGTAATTTAAAGTATAAACAAAATCCCAAACGAAAGAAACGTTGGGGATTTTTAACTTTCTCAAAGTTTCCCCCTTTGAGAAAAACAAATTTCAATTAATTTTGACATGACTTTGTTTTTTATTATTATCATTTAAAACAGATTACTAACAATAATTAATATAGCTT
>ENA-OQCO01000187-OQCO01000187.1-human-gut-metagenome-genome-assembly--contig:-NODE-187-length-36624-cov-3.908486_pt1 | contig 36624 bp, 39 predicted proteins | sample MGYA00242500_ERZ504582 | MGnify/ENA primary metagenome ERZ504582 (study PRJEB26092, sample SAMD00036346) | human gut metagenome | host: Homo sapiens | study: EMG produced TPA metagenomics assembly of... | reverse complement strand
CGGCCGGGCAAAATCGTAGACGACCCCTGCAAAAAGTGCGGCGGCAAGGGCAAGGTGCGTGCCGCGCGGCAAATTGAAATCAACATTCCCCGCCGGGATTGATGACGGCCAGGTTGTGACCGTGCGCGGTAACGGTGACGCCGGTATGAACGGCGGCCCTGCCGGTGATCTGCACATTGAAGTGCGGATCAAGAAGCACAAGGACTTTACCCGGGACGGCTATAATGTGTGGTACAACAAGCATGTAAGCATTACCGAGGCCACCCTGGGCGCAGAATTACAGGTGCCACCCTGGACGGCAATGTGAAGTACAATATGCCTGCCGGTACACAGCCGGGCGCCGTGTTTAAGCTGAAGGGTAAAGGTATTCAGCGGCTGAACAGTGTGGGCAAAGGTGACGAATATGTACAGATCATTGTAGATATTCCCACCGGTCTGACTCACGAGCAAAAGGAACTGCTGCGTACCTTTGATAAAAGCTACACGCCCCCCAAGAACCCGCCTAAAGAAGGCTTTTTTGACAAATTCAAGAAGAAATAAGTACAAAGAGAAAAGCGCATTGCAAGGCTTGCAATGCGCTTTTTTGCACTTTACAGATCGTCCGCATCCTGCACCGGCTCTGCGGGAATGTCCTCATAATAAGTTTCCCGAGGCACGCCGGTGTAGCTGCCGTCCACATCTGCCTGCAACATCTCCGGGCTGATATAGGAGGTCAGGTCAATGACTTCCTTGCCCTTTCTCTGCCGTTTTTCCTTTTTGTTCTTCTTCGCCATAAAAAATCACCCCTGTGCAATCGGTGCCGCGGCACCGGTAATAGTTTGCACAGGGGCGCTGTATTTACTCACAGCTTGGCCACATCCACGGCGGCAATTTTTTCCATAAAATCCTTAGGCGAAATCACCGTTCCCATATCCAAGAACTCGTCCATATTCATATTAAAATTATTCACATACACCGGCACTTGCTTGTATTCAATATCAATATGCAATCGGGCAGCGTCCGCCTTCACCACAGCCGGGTCATAGCCGTTTGCATCATAATACCGGCTGACGATTACCTCGTTGTTCTTCACATACAGCAGCGCCAGATTGCGCCCGGATTTGGAGATGCTCACATAGCTTTCGTCTGTCTTGGAGAGGGCTTGTCCCATTTTCATCTGCGCCACTGCCTTACAGGCGTCGGAATTGAGAAACAGCTCGTTGATAAAAATAGACTCCAGCGCGGTGGTATCGTCCGGCACCAGGATTGCCAAAATGTTTTTGGACAGCTTTTTGCCGTACATACTCTTGATGAATTCCTTAAAATAATGCTGGGTCTCGCTGATCTTGGCGGCATAATGATGATAAAAAGGAATATTGGCCACCACCGGCGTGCCCGGCAGGGAGAAAGTCTTAAAATCGTCCGTGTCCCGATTCTTCACCAAAATGTCCGAATTCGTAATGATCATAGGGATTGTTTTTGCCATAAAAATGTCCCTCCGTGGCTCCTATTTTACTATAATGCCCGTGCCAAATCAATAAAAATCAAAAAATATAGTGAAATCCGACGGCAGTTATGGTAAAATAAGGTGACAACATTGTTGTGAGAGGAGGAGTTTTATGCATGATTCCGATGAGCTGGATGATATTCTGAACGAAATTCGGAACCGCCAAAACCCGCACACAGAGGATGCGCCCCCAGAGCCGGAGCCGCCTCAGACCGTAGATATGCCGCTGTTTGACCACGCAGACGCCCCCACGCCTGCGCCGAAGGATTTGCCGGAGAATCCCACCCTGCCCACAGAGGCAGCAGAGGAAACACCGGCCGCCCCCGCTATGCCGGAGGACACGCCCACCGCAGACGGCAGAGAAGATGTATATACCAATGTATTTTCCGGCACGGAGGAGACCCGGGCAGAGGCAACCTACACACCCCCGACCCGACCCCTTGGTGACGATGAATATCCGGAGGAAGAAATGAAGAAAAACGATAAGCAAAAGAAAATCATTATTGCCGTTGTGGCCGTTGTGGTTGTGATTGCCGTGGCCCTGGGCATTTACTTTGGCGTGGTGCGCGGCAAAAACGAGGAGCCAACCTCCGGCGTAACCAATGCCGCTACCGAAGCCGCCACCCAGGCACCGGTGGCCGTGGTGAACCCCTTTACCGGTGAGAGCGACTACAATGAGAACGCGGTAGGCAAACGCCCGGTGGCCCTGGTGGTAGAGAACGCCCAGGCTGCCCGTCCCCAGTGGGGGATCAATTCCCCGGACATTATCGTAGAGGGCGAAGTGGAAGGCGGCGAGACCCGTATGCTGTGGCTCTTTGCCGACTACACCTCTGTGCCGGACAAGATCGGCCCTATGCGCAGCGCCCGCCCGCCGTACATTCGCTTTTCCGAGATGTTTGACGCCGTCTTTATCCACTGGGGTCAGAGCAAGAGCAAAGGCAGCTATGTAGCGCCAACACCGTGTTTGACCAGGACAATGTGGACCACATTAACCAGATGACTTACAGTGGCAAGGTGGATCTGTTTACCAGAGACCAAACCCGCAATGTAGCCAGCGAGCACACCGGTGTGCTGCGAGGCAAAAAATTGCCTCTGCCCTGAAAGAGCAGAAGATCCGCACCAAAGTCAACGAGGCCAAGTTTACCACCTCGACTTTAACAAAAAGGCAACTGCCGTGGGTGATGATCCCTGCAACGCACTGGCGCTGACCTTCTCGAATCGCACCCGCACCCGCGACTGGACCTATAAAAGCGATGACAAAATGTACCACAGCACCGATTATGAAACGGATGTAAAGATGAAGAACCTGATCGTGCTGTTTGACAACACCTCTTACACCACTAAGGCCAATTATAAAGGCAGCGGTAAGGGCGAGACCTACTGCAACTACGATCTGGCCGGCGGCAAGGGTGTGTTGGCTTCTCAGGGCACCTACACCGAGATCAAGTGGAGCAAAAAGGACGGCAAGCTGTCCCTGACCACTACCGATGGTCAGCCCTTAAAACTGAACCCCGGTCGCAGCTGGATCGGCTACGCCTCTGCCAACAACGGCGGTAAAGTCGTGGAAAAGTAAAAATTGGAATCCATAAAAGACCGTCTCGGATCATCCGGGGCGGTCTTTTGTATGTGGATATGCATAAATACCGGCGGGAGCAAGTCCCCACCCGACAGGAATTTTATAACCGATGTAATATTATAAAACACCGCAAGCACATAAAAAAGGACCGATACACCGTGTATCGGTCCTTTGATTTACCAAACGATTACAGCAGGCCGGCCACCAAGTCGCCCATTTGGGCGGTGGTCACCGGACGGAAGCCCTCTTCGTAAATATCCGGGGTGCGGGCCTGGGTCAGTGCCTGATCCACCGCGTCCTCAATGGCCTGAGCAGCCTCCATCTCGCCAAAGGTGTAGCGCAGCATCATGGCGCCGGACAAAATGGTTGCCAGCGGATTGGCCTTGCCCTGACCGGCAATATCCGGTGCGGAACCGTGGATAGCTCGTACAAGCCAAAGGTGCCCTCTGCCAGAGAAGCAGACGCAAGCATACCGATGGAGCCGGAGATCATAGACGCCTCGTCAGACAGAATATCGCCAAAGATATTGGAAGTGACAATCACATCAAACTGGTTGGGATTGCGTACCAGCTGCATAGCGCAGTTGTCCACATACATATAGGACACCTCCACCTGGGGGTAATCCGCCTTGGTCTCTTCTACGATCTTACGCCACAGGCGGGAACTGTCCAGCACATTGGCTTTGTCCACGCAGGTCAGCCGTTTGTCCCGCTTCATCGCGTACTCAAAACCGGCCTTGACAATGCGCTTGATTTCCGGGTAAGTGTAGCGCTCTGTATCATACGCGCCCACCACGCCGTTCTCCTCATAAGTGCCGCGGTCACCAAAGTAAATGCCGCCGGTCAGCTCGCGCACAATGAGAATGTCCAACCCGTCGCCGATGATCTCCTCCTTAATGGGAGAAGCGCTCTTCAGCGGGGCAAAGATCTTGGCCGGGCGCAGGTTGGCAAACAGACCCAGGTCCTCACGAATGGCCAGCAGACCCTTTTCCGGTCGATTGCTGCCCGGCTGGTCGTCCCACTTAGGGCCGCCCACAGCGCCCAGCAGCACCGCGTCAGATGCTTTGCAGGCTGCCGCCGTTTCTGCCGGATAGGGCACGCCGGTGGCGTCAATGGCACAACCGCCCAACAGCTGGTCATTGTAGTCAAAAGAGAAGCCAAACTTCTCCCCTGCCTTGTCCAGCACCTTGATACATTCGTTCACGATCTCCGGCCCAATGCCGTCACCGCGCAACACGGTGATTTTGTAATTTTTCATGTTCTTGCCCTTTCTGTCTTAGCAAACCTCAAAAATGCCGGGCATGGTATCGTCCCGCATGGTGTCTGCCTGGTCCCGGTTGATGGCGCAGATAATGCCCTTCATGGACGCATAACCGATGTTATGACTGACGCCGATACCGAAAATGTCCTTCCCCTGTGGGTTCTTTAAGTGAATATAGCTGATGGCCTTGGAGTCGGAGCCCACGGAGATGGCGTGCTCGCTGTAATCCACAAACTGGTAGCTGGCCACCTCGGTTTGGTTCATAGCGTCGCAGAACGCAGCCACCGGGCCGTTGCCGTTGCCCTCAATCTGCACCGGCGCATTGTCCTTGTATTTCAGCTCGCCGGAGAAATGCACATGAGTCAGATCGTCCTGCTCGTTCTTCTCCTCGCTGATCTTGTAATTCACCAGGCGGTAGGGGCCGCACACATTGCGATACTCCTGCTGGAACAGGTCAAAGACCTCCTCCGCTTTCAGTTCCTTACCTTTCTCGTCGCAGGCTTTTTGTACCACGGCGCTAAACTCCGGGTGCATGGACTTGGGCATCTTGATACCATAGTTGTTGGCCAAAATAAAGGCAGTGCCGCCCTTGCCGGACTGAGAATTGATCCGAATGATGGGCTCATACTCTCGGCCTACATCTGCCGGGTCGATAGGCAGGTACGGGATCTCCCAATAAGGGGTGCCGCTTTCTTCCATATAGATCTTGCCCTTGTTGATGGCATCCTGATGAGAGCCGGAGAATGCGGTAAACACCAACTCGCCGGCATAAGGCTGGCGGGGCGGCACCTGCATCTTGGTGCAGCGCTCATACACTTCCTTGATTGCATTGATGTTGTGGAAATCCAGTTCAGGATCTACCCCCTGGGTCCACATATTCAGCGCCAAGGTCACCACATCCACATTGCCGGTACGCTCGCCGTTGCCGAACAGGGTGCCCTCTACACGATCGGCACCGGCCATCAGCGCCAGCTCCGTAGCAGCCACGCCCTCGCCCCGGTCATTGTGGGGGTGCAGGGAGATAATGGCCGCGTCCCGGTTGGGCAGGTGACGGCAGAAATACTCAATCTGATCTGCATAACCGTTGGGAGAGGAGCCCTCCACCGTGGAGGGCAGGTTCAGGATAATGGGGTTCTCCTTGGTAATATGCAGCTCCTCCATCACCCGGCGGCAGATCTCCACCGCATTGTCCATCTCTGTACCGGTAAAGGACTCCGGCGAATACTCAAAGCGAATGTTCATCTCCGGGTGGCGCTTTTTCTCCTCCTCGGTGAGTGCATAGATCAAGCGAGCGCCGTCCACGGCGATCTGAATCACGCCGTCCATATCCGTCTTAAATACCACCTTGCGCTGCAAAGTAGAAGTGGAATTGTAAAAATGCACGATCACATTCTTGGCGCCGTCAATGGCCTCAAAGGTCTTTTTGATCAGGTGAGGACGCGCCTGCACCAGCACCTGAATGGTCACATCGTCCGGGATATAATGGCCGTCGATCAGGGTGCGCAGGATCTCATACTCCGTCTCGCTGGCAGAGGGAAAGCCCACCTCGATCTCCTTAAACCCAACCGCAATCAGGGTCTTAAAATATTCCAGCTTTTCCTCCAAATTCATCGGGTCCACCAGCGCCTGGTTGCCGTCACGCAGATCTACCGAGCACCAAATGGGCGCGTGGTCGATCACGCGGTTGGGCCACTGGCGGTCCGGCAGATCAATGGGGGTAAAGGGCTTATACTTCTTGTAGCCTTGGTTCATCATCACAGTTTCTCCTTTCTCTGTTGGGGAGGCACAAACAAAAACTGCGCCCCCAATGGATAGGGACGCAGTATTTATGCGTGGTACCACCCTACTTCAGCAGAAAAAATCTGCCCTTTGGCATCAAACAATGCCTCAACCGATAACGAGGTTAAACGGCTCTTCCTATTGATTTCTATTCAGAAGAGCAACTCCGCAGAGAGCTATGCACCTATGTTCCCTGTGCGGCTTGCACCGTCCGCCGCCTCTCTGTGCAGGAAAACGCAGGTCTTTTTCTGCTTCACAGTCTTTTGTGGGTACTGTATATTCAGTAAGATTATTATAACACGCGCGCCGATTTTGTCAACCCAAATTTTACAGTTTGGAGTAGCCGTAGCCGTTCATAATGGCGTCTACCGGCTGACCGGCCTTGCACATGGGGCAGTCCTTGGCGGCTGTATAAGAATAATTGGGCAGATCCTCCGGGGTAAACAGAGTGTTGACCTCCAGTCCACACAGTTCCTTGGCTGCGCTGAACACGGAAGAAATGCCAATCACATTGCCGCCGTAATACCGGGCGCTCTGTACCGCCCGCTCCACCGTGCGGCCGCTGGTGATACAGGAGATGAGCACCACCACATTCTTGCCCTGGATCATCCGGCGCAAATTGTCCCGAAAGATCATATTGCCCTGGGTGTCATACTCCGGACCCAGCACATAAACCTGTAAGTCCGGGTTGGGCGCCAGCATACTGGGGCTTGCCAGTTCCTGGGCCATATAAGCACCCAGCGCCTGAGTCTCATACAGGCACAGCACCGTATCCACATCCATATTCCGCACGCTGTAATACTCGGCCAGCAGCTTGGCAGCCTCCACAGACACCACCCGGTTATGCTTAATGTCCGAGGTGCCCACATAGTAATTCAGGTGGGCGGAAGCGGTTACATAATGGCCGGGAATCGCGTGGATAAACACATCTTCATTTCTGTTACAAGGTATTGTATAAATCTGGCTCATTGGCACACATCCTTTCTATCCTTATTGTATCTGATTTTGCCCCGCCTTGCAATAAAAAAATCGAAATCCGGAAAAGATTACACCACAAAAGGTCAAATTGCTTGCACAAATAAAACAAACGGCAAGGTCTCCCCTGCCGTTTTGTGTAATTTTGATAAATTGGATCTTACCAAACCTGCCGGGCGATGGTGCGCACCAGGTCCAGCTTGGCCCACTGCTCATCATCCGTCAGCTTGTTGCCGATCTCGCAAGAGGCAAAGCCGCACTGGGGGCTTAGGCACAGGTTTTCCAGGGGCACCAGCTCCGCTGCCTGGGCGATCCGCGCTTTTACCGCCTCCGGGTCCTCCAGCACCGGGGACTTGGTGGTCACCAAGCCCAGCACCACTTTTTTGCCCGGGGCAACAAACTGCAGCGGTGCAAAATCGCCGGAACGGGCGTCATCAAACTCCAGATAAAAGCCGTCCACATGCGCCTTGGCAAACAGAATGGGCGCAATAGGCGCATAGCCGCCGGAGCTAGCCCAGGTGGAGTGATAATTGCCCCGGCACACATGGGTGGTCACCACCAGGTCCGCCGGCTTGCCCTCCAGGGCAGCATTGTTGAGTTGCAGGTACTTCTCTGCCTCGTCCTCCAGCTTCGCGCCGGTACTTGCCAGGAACTGCTGATACCCGGCGTCGCAGAACATACCCCAGGTGCAGTCGTCCAGCTGCACATTGCGGCAACCGGCGGCATACAGATCGGCGATCACCTGGCGATAAGCGGCGGCAATATCGGAAAGCAGTGCGTCATCGTCCGGATAAACCGCGCGGGTGGCCTTGCCGTTCTCCTCCCGAAACAGCTCTGCATACAGCTGAGCCGGTGCAGGAATGGTCTGGCGGGCAACGGTGTTGTCATCTTCAAACTGCTTTACAAATTTAAAATGCTCCACAAAGGGGTGATTCTCGCCACTGATCTTGCCCACCACCTGCACAGAGCCGGGGGTGGTCTCCTCCCCATGGAAAATATAGCCGTGGTCCAGAGTGATCTCCTGCAGTCCTTGCAATCCCCACATAAAGTCCAGGTGCCAATAGCTGCGACGGAACTCGCCGTCGGTAATGGTGTGATACCCGGCGGCTTTTTGGCGAGAGATCAGCTTGCGGATCTCCCGGTCCTCCACTTCTTTCAGCCCGGCAGCGTCCAGCTCACCGGCGGCGAAAGCGGCGCGGGCGGCCTTAATGGGCGCCGGGCGCAAAAAGCTGCCTACAAAATCATAGCGAAAAGGTGCGTTCTTGCTGTACATATTTTTGTCCTCCGTTTGGTTGTTGTTATTGTTGCTTATAGTATAACGGAGGTTTTCGCTATTGTAAAATACGAATATTCAGTTGTTTGCCATAGTTTCAGTCTATAGGCACATATTGCTTCAAATTTTCAATATACGCCCGGCACAGGCTGCCCGGCTGCACGCCGGCAGGCAAAATATAGCCGATCTCCATGGGCGCCACGCCGGTGAGGGGCACGGCTACAATATTCTCGCCGTTCAGCTTGCTGTCGATCACGCCGCTGCACACGGTGTAGCCCTGCAAGCCGATCAGCAAATTAAACAGGGTGGCGCGGTCCCGCACCCGGATATTTTTGCTGCGCACTGCCGGGCTGAAGATCTCTTCCGAAAAATAAAAGGAATTGTGATCCCCCTGCTCAAAGGACAAATAAGGATACGGCGCCAAATCGTCAAAAGACACTGCCCGGGCACCGGAGAGCGGGTGATCGCTGCTGAGAAACACATGCGCGTGGGCGGTAAACAGGGGCGTAAAATCCAAATCCGCTCCCCGCAGCAGCTTTTGCAGCGCCGTGCGATTAAAGTCATTGAGATACAACAGGCCGATCTCGCTTTTGCGCTGTGCCACATCCTCAATGATCTCGTAGGTTTGTGTCTCTCGCAAAGAGAAGTCGTAGCGGTCGCCGCCCCGCTCCCGGATCAGGTCCACAAAAGCGTTCACCGCAAAGGAATAATGCTGGGTAGATACACAAAAGGCCTGCTTGCGCACCGGGTCGCCCTTGTAGCGGCTTTCCAGCAGCGCCGTCTGCTCCAAAATTTGGCGAGCGTAAGACAGGAACACCTCGCCTTCTTTGGTCACGATCACGCCCTTATTGGTGCGGTGGAACAGGGTCAGGTGCATTTCGCTCTCCAACTCCTGAATGGCGGCACTCAGGCTGGGCTGGGCCACAAACAGCGCCTTGGCCGCCCCGCTGACGGTACCGCACTCCGCCACCTTGACCACATATTCCAGTTGTTTTAATGTCATAACGATCTCCCCTTTGCCATTATTATACGCCATTCGGCACCCGGGTGTAAAGGTTTAATCTATGGCAAAGCGATTCAATGTTCCCGGTTGCAGCAACCCTTCGTCGCTAACAATTTATAAAACGAAAAAGCGGCGGTGCAAGTGCACCGCCGCCAAAGGGACTTAAAATTACTCTACAATGGAGGTACCGGTCATTTCTGCCGGCTGGGGCAGGCCCATCACCTTGAGCATGGTGGGAGCAATGTCGCACAGCTTGCCGCCCTCACGCAGGGTGCAGGGGTAGTTCACCACGATAAAGGGCACCGGGTTGGTGGTGTGGGCCGTGAACGGCTCGTCGTTCTCATCCAGCATCTTGTCTGCATTGCCGTGATCGGCAGTGACAAACAGCACACCGTCCATATCCTTGACCGCCTGAACCAAGCTGCCAACGCAGGCGTCCACCGTCTCCACAGCTTTTACAGCGGCAGGGATAATGCCGGTGTGACCCACCATATCACAGTTGGCGAAGTTGACAATCACCACATCGTACTTGCCGCTGCGCACGGCCTCGTTCAGCTTTTCAGACACCTGGGGTGCGCTCATCTCCGGCATCAGGTCAAAGGTTGAGATCTTGGGAGAGGGCACCAAAATGCGATCCTCGCCCGGATACGGCTCCTCTGCGCCGCCGTTGAAGAAGAAGGTCACATGGGCATACTTCTGGGTTTCGGCGATGCGCAGCTGGGTCTTGCCCTGCTTGGACAGGTACTCGCCAAAGGTGTTCTCCAGGCTCTCCGGACCAAAGGCCACATGCACGCAAGGCATCTCCGCATCATACTGGGTCATGCACACAAAATAGGGGTTCAAGGCGCCACCCTTGCGGTCAAAGCCGGTGAATGCCGGATCCACAAAGGCGCGGGTAATCTCCCGGGCACGGTCCGGCCGGAAGTTAAAGAAGATCACGCTGTCGCCGCTCTGTACACGGCCCTCGTTGCCAACAACGGTGGGCAACACAAACTCATCGGTCAGGTGCTTTCCGTCCTCGTCCACCGTCTCATAAGACGCACGCACGGCCGCCACCGCGTCCGTAGCCTGCACGCCCTCGCCATACACCATAGCGGCATAGGCTTTCTCCACACGGTCCCAAATATTATCACGGTCCATGGCGTAGAAGCGACCCATCACAGAGGCGATCTTACCAACGCCCAGTTCGTTCATCTTGGCCTGGAGCTGTTCCAAATCCTCCGCTGCAGAAGCGGGGGGCACATCACGCCGTCCAGAAAAGCGTGCACATACACCTTGGAAACGCCCTGTTCCTTGGCCATCTCCAGCAGATTATACAGGTGGGTCATATGGCTGTGTACGCCACCGGGAGACACAAGACCCATCAGGTGCAGGGCCTTGTCCTTGGCATTCTCCATAGCGCCAACCAGCACTTCATTCTTATAGGCCTCGCCGTCGGCAAACGCCTTGGAAATGCGGGTCAAATCCTGGTACACCACGCGGCCGGCGCCCATATTGGTGTGGCCCACCTCGCTGTTGCCCATCTGGCCGTCCGGCAGACCCACATCCATACCGGAAGCGCCGATATAGGTATAAGGGCACTCGGCCATCAGCTTATCCAAATTGGGCTTCTTGGCCATGGCAATGGCATTGCCATGCTGGGACGGGTTCTTGCCGAAGCCGTCCATAATGCAAAGCACATAAGGTTTCTTAGACATAGTAATAACTTCCTTTCAAGGATAAAGTGACAAAGCAAGAGGGAGCAGCGACCGTCGCCGCAACTCCCCCCAGCCATTGATTTTTTATTTAGAAGCAGCCTTCACGATCACGGAGAAGTCCTTGGCCTTCAAAGAAGCGCCGCCGATCAGTCCGCCGTCTACATGCTCCTTCGCCAGCAGCTCTTCTGCGTTGCCGGCATTCATAGAACCGCCGTACTGCACCACAAAAGCATCTGCAGCAGCCTGGCCGTACAGCTGAGCGATAACGGAACGGATGTAACCGTTCACCTCGTTAGCCTGATCCGCCGTAGCGGTCTTGCCGGTGCCGATGGCCCATACCGGCTCATAAGCGATGATCACATTCTTCAGCTCTTCCTCGCTGACGCCCTGCAAAGCGATCTTGGTCTGCATGCCGACCACCTCAAAGGTGACACCCTGCTCGCGCTCCTCCAGCACCTCACCAACGCAAAGGATCACTTTCAGTCCATTGTCCAGGGCAGCGCGCACACGCTTGTTCACGGTCTCGTTGGTCTCGCCAAAATACTGGCGGCGCTCACTGTGGCCGATGATCACATAGGGCACGCCCATGGCCTTCAGCATGGGAGCGGACACCTCAGCAGTGAAAGCACCTTTCTCTGCCCAATGGCAGTTCTCGGCGCCCACCTGAATGTTGGAGCCTTTGGTGGCGTCCAGGGCAGCCTGCAGATCCACAAAGGGTGCACAGATGATTACATCGCAATCCGCGTCTGCCACCAGGGGTTTCATCTCCTCCAGCAGAGCAGTGGTCTCTGCGGGGGTGTTGTTCATTTTCCAGTTGCCGGCAATGACGGCCTTACGAAGTGCTTTGTTCATAATTCACTTACCTCTTTTATAGAAAAAATAGATTTAGCAATTAGTCCTTATCCTGCAATGCAGCGATACCGGGCAGCTCCTTGCCCTCCAGGAATTCCAAAGAAGCGCCACCGCCGGTAGAAATGTGGCTCATCTGATCGGCAAAGCCCAGCTTGGTCACAGCAGCCACAGAATCGCCGCCGCCGATAATGGAGATGGCACCGCTGTCTGCAATAGCCTTAGCCACAGCGATGGTGCCGCTGGCGAAATTGTCCCACTCGGACACACCCATGGGGCCGTTCCAAATCACAGTGCCTGCGCCGTCAATGGCGTCAGCAAACAGCTTCTCGGTCTTGGGACCGATGTCCAGGCCCATCCAGCCGTCCGGAATATCGTCGGACTTGCAAACCAAAACCTCGGTATCCTCTTTATACTCTTTGCCGCAGCGATTGTCTATGGGAATCAGGAACTTCACGCCCTTATCCTTGGCAGTCTGCATCATCTCGCCGGCCTTGTCCACCCAATCAGCCTCCAGCAGAGAGGTGCCGATGTTGTGACCCAGGTACTTCATAAAGGTATAAGCCATACCGCCGCCGATGATGATGGTATCGCACTTGTCGATCAAATTAGAAATCACACCAATCTTGTCAGACACCTTAGCGCCGCCCAGAATGGCAACCAGCGGGCGCTTGGGATCTGCCAGTGCGCCGCCCATAAACCGGATCTCCTTTTGGATCAAATAACCGCAGGCAGCCGGCAGGTAAGAAGCCACACCGGTGGTGGAGCAATGGGCACGGTGTGCGGTGCCGAATGCGTCATTCACAAACAGGTCTGCCAAAGAAGCCAGCTCCTTGGAGAAGTTCTCCTCGTTCTTGGTCTCCTCTGCACGGTAACGCACATTCTCCAGCAGCATCACCTGGCCGTCCTGCAAGTCGGCAGCCATCTTCTTCGCATTGTCACCAACTACATTCTCGTCCTCAGCCAGCGGCACATCCACGCCCAGGTACTCGCTCAGGCGCTTGGCCACGGGAGCCAGGCTGAACTCAGGCTTATACTCGCCCTTGGGTCTGCCCAGGTGGGAGCACAAAATCACCTTGGCGCCCTGCTCCATCAGGTACTTAATGGTGGGCAGTGCAGCCACAATACGCTTGTCATTGGTGATCTCGCCGTCTTTCAGCGGAACATTAAAGTCGCAGCGTACCAGTACGCGCTTGCCTTTAACATCCAAATCTTCAACGGATTTTTTGTTCAGTGCGTTCATAAAATAACAACTCCTTCAAGTTAATCTGTCTTCTTAGAAAAGCCTGATATTTTTACCGATACAATTATAGCCGATTTGCCCCTATATTGCAAGAAAAAATTGGTCTCTGTCAGCAGATTTGTTATATTATTCACAACTTGCCCGCCGCTATGCAAAATCTTGTGCAAGGTGAATAGAATTCAGAATGGTTTGGTGGTAGAGACCGCCGGTCATTTTTATCCCCTCAGTGGCAAAAATACGATAGCGCCTAACCGGCGCCCGTCCCCTCTGTCGCTGCGCGACATCTCCCCGCACAGCGGGGAGTCACCCTTTACAAGGGAGGCAAATCGGCTTACAAACGCAAAAAGAACGGATACCGAAGTACCCGTTCTTTTGATTGATCATCGGAACTTATTTCTCCAGGTTGGCTTTTACGGTAGCCAGCTCGTCGGCCAGTTCCTTAGGCAGATGATCGCCGAACTTTGCGTACAGCTCCTCAACGCCCTTCAGTTCTTCTTCCCAAGCGTCCTTATCCACATCCAGGATCTTGTCCAGCTGCTCCTCGGTCATATCCAGGCCTTCCCGGTTGATATCCTTGGCATAAGGCAGGTAGCCGATCGCAGTCTCCTGCGCATCCACCTTACCCTCGCAACGGTCAACGATCCAGTCCAGAACGCGCATATTGTCGCCGAAGCCGGGCCACAGGAAGTTGCCCTCATCGTCCTTACGGAACCAGTTTACATTGAAGATCTTGGGAGCCTTATCGGGATCCAGGGTCTGGCCGATCTCGATCCAGTGCTTCCAATAATCACCCATGTTGTAGCCGCAGAAGGGCAGCATAGCCATGGGGTCACGACGAATCACACCAACAGCGCCGGTAGCGGCAGCAGTGGTCTCAGAGCCCATAACGGAGCCCACGAACACGCCGTGGTTCCAGCTCTTGGACTGGTACACCAGAGGCGTCAGCTTTGCACGACGACCGCCGAAGATGAAAGCGGAGATCGGCACGCCCTGCGGGTTCTCAAACTCGGGAGAAATGCAGGGGCAGTTCTTTGCAGGCGCGGTAAAGCGGCTGTTGGGGTGTGCGCCCTTCTCGTCGCTGGTCTGGCCGTTCCAGGGATTGCCCTTCCAATCAATGGCATTGGTAGGCGGATTCTTATCCAGGCCTTCCCACCACACGGTGTTGTTGTCCATATTGTGGCAAACATTGGTGAAGATCGTGCCGCTCATGGTGGACTTCAGTGCGTTGGGGTTAGACTTCATATTGGTGCCGGGAGCCACGCCGAAGAAGCCGTTCTCCGGGTTGATGGCATACAGGCGGCCGTCCGGGCCCTTGCGGATCCAGGCGATATCGTCGCCAACGGTCCAGATCTTGTAGCCCTTCTTCTGATAGCCTTCCGGCGGAATCAGCATAGCCAAATTGGTCTTGCCGCAAGCAGACGGGAAAGCAGCACACAGGTATTTGATCTCGCCTGAGGGCTTTTGCAGACCCAGGATCAGCATATGCTCAGCCTGCCACATCTCGTTTTTACCCAGGTAAGAAGCGATACGCAGAGCGAAGCACTTTTTGCCCAGCAGCACATTGCCGCCGTAAGCAGAGTTCACGGAAATGATGGTGTTGTCCTCCGGGAACTGGCAGATCCAGCGCTTCTCCGGATCCACATTGCACTTGCAGTGCATACCGCGCACCCAGTCGTTAGAGTCGCCCAGTACATCCAAAACAGCCTTGCCCACTCTGGTCATGATGTTCATGTTCAGCACAACGTAGATAGAATCGGTGATCTCGATACCGACCTTGGAGAAGGGAGAACCAACGGGACCCATGGAATAGGGAATGATATACATGGTTCTGCCCTCGTAAGCACCGGCAGCGATGTCATAGAGCATTTTATAAGCCTTAGAGGGCTCCATCCAGTGGTTGGTGGGGCCGGCATCCTCTTCTTTTTTGGAGCAGATCAGAGTTCTGTCCTCCACACGGGCCACGTCGTTCTCTGCGGTTCTGTGCAGATAGCAGTCGGGCAGCAGCTCCTCATTGAGCTTGATCATCTCGCCGGTTTCCACAGCCTCCGCCTTCAGGGCGTCGATCTGTTCCTTAGAACCGTCGATCCAAACGATCTTAGAGGGCTTGGTCAGTTCCACTTTTTCGTCCAGCCACGCAAGCAGGGACTTGTTGGAAGTCAAAGTTGTTTCCATAACTCTATTCTCCTTTAAGTTATTTGCAAAAAATCCAAAAAATCAGTGCATTTTTTGTTACTATCATTATACCAAAAGCGGCAAAAAATTCAATAGATACGGCTTCTAATTAGAACTTTTTCACAATTTTTTCAAAAAGTCGGCCGATCAATTGGCATAGTTGCATAAGCGTTCAGATCCGGTTGTGCGCGCACGCCGGACACATACTCATAGTAGCCCTGGGCGCCTACCATGGCGCCGTTGTCACCGCAGTATTTCAGCGCCGGCAAATGCAGCTGCCAGCCCTTTTGGCGGCACAGGCGGTCCGTCTCTCGGCGCAGGCGGGAGTTGGCGGACACACCGCCGGCCAGGGCAATGGAAGTGTAGCCGTAGTCCGTGGCGGCCTTTTCCAGCTTCTCCACCAGGCAATCGGTAACGCCCTTTTGGAACGAAGCAGCCAGGTCGGCCACCGGCAGGGTCTCCCCCTTCTGTTCCATCCGGTGCACGGTGTTGATGACCGCAGTCTTTAGTCCACTGAACGAGAAATCATAGGGCGTGTCCAGCCGCGGGTGGGGAAAGGCAAAGGCATTCTCGTCCCCGGTGGGGGCGATCTTGTCTATGCTGATCCCGCCGGGGTACGGCAGCCCCAAGGTGCGCCCGGCCTTGTCCAGCGCCTCGCCGGCAGCATCGTCTCGGGTCTTGCCCAGCACTTTATAAGTGGTGTAGTCCTCCACCGCTACAATGTGGCTGTGGCCGCCGCTGACCACCAGGCAAAGAAACGGCGGTTGCAGATCGCCGGTAATGTAATTGGCTGCCACATGGCTGCGCAGGTGGTGCACCGGCACCAGGGGCGTATTTGTAGCCATAGACAGCCCCTTGGCAAAGTTCACCCCCACCAGCAGGGCGCCGATAAGCCCGGGGGCATAGGTCACCGCAATGGCGTCGATCCCGGCCATATCGCAATTGGCGTCCGCCAGCGCCTGGCGCACCACGCCGCTGATGCTCTCTGCATGGCGGCGGGAGGCAATCTCCGGCACCACGCCGCCGTACAGTTTATGCTCCTCCAGCGAGGTAGCGATCACATTGGACAGCACCTGCCGTCCGTCCTGCACCACGCTGCCGCCGTTTCGTCGCAGGAGCTTTCAATTCCTAAAATTCTCATTTTTTAATATCCTCTTGGGTCTTGACCGTCGGTATGGTCTGGCCGTTTTTCTCCGCAATAGCCAGCAGCTTTTTCTCCGTCGGGCCGCCGGGCACCAACTCGCCCACATAGTAGGAATGATCCTTGCCGTCCGAAATGGCGTAGCCGTTCTCCACCGGGGCGAATGTGCCGTCCTCGTCCGTCTCCCCCTCGACTCTGTAAACCTGCAGGTTCCGGTTCTCCACCTGCACCACTTGGAACAGACTGCCGTCCGGGGAATAGCGCACATATTCCCCACCAATGCCAAAATGATTGGTAGCCGCATACACAGACAGCAGCACCATTAAAAGCATACCTACAACAGCCTCTGCTACCTGCTTGCCGGTGCGGGCACTCTCATTCTCCCGAGCATAATAGGCCCGGCTTTTTTCGTCCTTGGGATAAAAGCGCTTCATCAAGGGCGTGCCAAGCAGCACCTTGCCGGCGCTATACACGCCCAGAGCGCTGATTAGTCCGAAAAGAACACACTTGGCCGTTCCCACGCTGATCTCCAACCCACCGATTGGCAGCGTGTACTCCACCAGCCGGGTGCCCCGGAACAGCAGGGCCCGCAGGCCGAACACCAGTACCATGGCCACGATCAGCCCCACAACGGCAATAATCCCATTCACCTTGCGGGCGCAGCGCTTATACTGCCGCTCAAAATCCTGCTTGGCTTGCTCGGTTTGGTCCACCACCGTATTGCCCCGGCGCATATAGTCCAGCAGGCGGCGTTCATAAAGGGTGTCCAGTCGGCCCTTAGCCTCCGCCTTTTCCAAATGCCGCAGCAGCTTGGCACTGTCCGTTGCGCCGGACACGGCGGTGACCATTGGGTGCGTAGGCAATATGCCCAAGATCTCCTGCTCTTCCCCGTCCGGGTCATTGGGGTCAAAGTGCTTGCCCCGCGCGGCTTTCATATCCGCCAGGCGATTGGCTTTCATCTGCGCCAAAAGCTGCGGTTCTGCCGCTCGGCGCAAGTCGTAATCGTACTTATGTACCGCCTCCAGCAGCTCCCGCACCAGGCCCGGCACCTCGCCGGTGGTGGAAAAACCGCTGTGGTAATACTGGTTAAAGTCCTCGATCTCCAGCACATTGAACACATCATAGAGTGTAAAGCGCCCGGCGTCGCCGTAGTCCAGGTCTATGTCCAAAAAATTGTCAGTCAGCAGCATCACCGAGGGCAGATACCGCAGCCGCAGCCGGTATTCGCCGCAGTCAAACACGGCAGTCAACCGGTAATCATCTGTCGTGTGACTCTCCTCAAAACCCATAAACCGACCGTATAGCCCGGTGGCGGCGCAGTCCTCCACGGCGCTGCGCACAGCGGCGATCATCGCCTTGGTTTCCGGCTCTAATTTATAGAGCTTGTCTTTCTTTTTACCCATCCGGTTCCTCTTTCTTAAAGGTTTTTGTCAGCAGCAGCGCGTCCTCCGTCGGGTCCGTATAGAAGTCCCGGCGCCGCCCCACCGGCTGAAAACCCAGTTCCCGGTACAGTGCCAGCGCCGCCGCATTGGACGGCCGCACCTCCAAAGTTAGAAAATCCAGTTCCCCGGCGGCAAAGCAGGCACCGAACAGCGCCCGTGCAATACCCCGGCGGCGATAGGTGGGATCCACCGCCACATTGGTGACGCTGCCCTCACCGCAGACCACCTGCACCCCCAGGTAGCCTACCACTTTATCTCCCAGCACCGCCACTAAAAAGCGGGCGCAGGGGTTCGTCAGCTGGGCCTCTAAATCCGCCCGCTGCCAGGGGTGGGCAAAGCACAGTTGCTCCAGCCGCTCCACCCCGTCCAAATGCGCCGGGGCAAAGGGCAAAATTTGCAGCTGGTGGTCTTTAATGTGCATCATACCAAGTTTGGCCGATCTTGCCGTCGGCCCGCAGCAGCACCGCCATATCGCAGGCGTGCTCCATCTCCTCCGTTACAATTTGCAGCGCCCGGTCGGCCTCTGCCTCCGGCGCCTCTACGATCAATTCATCGTGCACCTGGAGGATCAGGCGGCTCTCCATTCTCTCGGCATACAGCCGCCGATCCACCCGCACCATGGCAATCTTAATAATATCCGCCGCTGTGCCCTGGATCGGCATATTCCGCGCCACCCGCTCTCCAAAGGCGCGGAGCATGTGGTTGCTGGCAGCCAGCTCCGGCAGATACCGCCGCCGACCGAACAGCGTGGTGGCATAGCCGGTGTCCTTGGCGGCATCAATCATCCGCTGCATATAGGCCGCTACGCCCTGATAGGTGTGCATATAGGAGTCAATATATTCCTTGGCCTCTTTGTTGCTGACCCCAATATCCTTGGCCAGCGAAAAGGCGCCGATGCCGTAAACAATGCCAAAGTTCACCGCCTTGGCACGACTGCGCAACTGGGGGGTGATCATCTCCGGCGGCAGACCAAACACCTGCGCCGCCGTGGCGGTGTGAATATCCGCGCCGCTGTTAAAGGCATCAATCATCGTCTGATCTTCAGCCATGGACGCCAGCACCCGCAGTTCAATTTGGGAATAGTCCGCGTCCACCAGTCGGCACCCGGGGGCGGCGATGAAAAACTTGCGCATTTCCCGCCCCAGATCCGTGCGAATGGGAATGTTCTGCAAATTAGGCTCCAAAGAGGAGATCCGCCCGGTGCGGGTCTCCACCTGATTAAAGCGGGTGTGTATCCGCCCGTCCGTATCAATCACTTTCAGCAAGCCGTCGCAGTAAGTGCTTTTCAGCTTAGTCAGTGTGCGATATTCCATGATTTTTTCCACCACCGGGTGGGCAGAGCGCAGACCCTCCAGCACCTCGGCATTGGTGGAATAACCGCTTTTTGTCTTTTTCTTACAAGGCAGACCCAGGTCCTCAAACAGGGCAACGCCCAACTGCTTGGGCGAGTTGATATTAAACTCGTGACCCACCGCCTCAAAGATCTCATCCGTCAAGGTGGAAATGCGGGTGCTCAGCTTCTTGGAGAATGCCTCGATTCCCGCCTTGTCCACATCAAATCCGGCGCACTCCATGCGTGCCAGCACACCGGCCAGGGGCAGTTCGATTTCCGTCAACAATTTGCGCTGCCCGGCATCGTCGATCAAAGCGTCCGTCTTGGCAAACAGTTCCGGCAAGATCACCGCCAGCGCCACCGCCGGCTCCTCCTGATCCAGGCTGTTGCGGTACGCCGGCACCGGCACATTGTATTCCAGCGCCAGCTGGGCCAAATCGTACTTGGCGTCCGATGGGCGCAGCAGATAGGCAGACAGCTGCAAATCGCCGCAGATATTTCCGCACCGCACCCCTTGCTTTTGTGCCAGGCGGTGCAGTTCCTTGGTGTTGTAGCCAAAAATGCGCACCGTATCCTCTGCCAGCAGCGTGCGCACAAAATAGCCGAATTCCGGTGTGTCTGCCGGCATTACGAACACCGTGTCCCCCAGGGGGAAGAACAGATCCGTTACCGTGCCCTCTGCCATCTGAGGCACCACATACACATCCCCCGCCTTACGCAAGCGGGTCAGCAGATCGTCCGCGTCCACACAGGTGAGCCGCTCCGGCTGGTGGGCAGGGGCAGGGGCTTCCGTCTCCCCGCCGGGCACCAGATCCCGATCCAAATTGAATTTATCAATGAGAGAAAACAGTTCCAATTTGCGAAACAGGGCTACCGCTGCCGCCGGGTCGCCGCCGGTAACGGCATAATGAGCAGGGGCAGCATCAATAGGCGCATTGGAGCGAATGGTGCCCAGATCCAGAGAAAGATATGCCTTGTCCTTGTCCCGCCGCAATTTTTCCCGCACGCCGGGTTTAATATCCAGCGTGTCTAAATCCTTGTAAATGGCGTCCAGCGTGCCAAAGCGCTGCACCAGATCAAGCGCCGTCTTGGCGCCCACCCCGGCCACACCGGGAATATTGTCCGAGCTGTCCCCTTGCAGGGCTTTTACCTGGATCAGCGCCTGGGGGGTAATGCCATACTCGGCGGCAATGGCCGCCTCATCGTACACATCGGTCACTGCCTGACCCATTTTGGTACGCGCCAGCAGCACCTTCACCCCGCCGTGGGCCAGTTGCAAAGCGTCCCGATCCCCGGTGGCAATAAAGCAGGTGTCGCCGCTGTCTCGGCAAGCGGCAGCCAAAGTACCCAAAACATCGTCTGCCTCCCAGCCGGGGCACTCCACGGTGGTGTAGCCCAAAGCGATAAGCAGTTCCTTAAGCACAGGCATTTGGGCCCGCAGCTCCTGCGGCATGGGCTTACGCCCGGCCTTATAGTCCGCATACTGCTTGTGGCGGAAAGTAGGCTCATGCACATCAAAGGCCACCGCCACACCGTCCGGGTGGCAAGTGTCCTGTAACTTAAGCAGAATATTCAAAAAGCCGTAAATGGCGTTGGTATAATAGCCGCTCTTGGTGGTCAGCAGCTTAATGCCGTAGAAGGCACGGTTGACGATACTGTTCCCGTCCAGCACCAAAAGATTCATGAAAGCCCTCCTAAAAATCGCGCTGTGGCCCCGGTCAAACGCCCGGGCGCACTCTGTTTTTTATTTTATCACAGTTTGATTTGAATTACAATTCCTTATGTGGTATATTAGTAAGACAGAAAAGGCAGGAGATACCATGGACTTTACAAATTTACCGCCCGATAGCAAGGCGTTTTTGGCCCCTATGGCAGGGGTAGCCGATCGGGCGTTTCGCGAGATCTGCCGGGACTTTGGCGCCGCCTACACGGTCACGGAGATGGTCAGCGCCAAGGGGCTGGTAATGGGCGACCGAAAAAGCCGGGAGTTGATGACCCTGGGCAGCGACCGCCCCGCCGCCATTCAGCTGTTTGGCACAGAGCCGCAGGTGATGGCGCAGGCGGCCAAGCTGTGCCTGGAATTTGAGCCACAAGCCATTGACATCAATATGGGCTGCCCGGCGCCCAAGGTAGCAAACAACGGCGCAGGCTCCGCTTTAATGAAAGACCCGCAGCTGGCAGGCGAGATCATCTACGCAGTGGCAGAGGCCGTTGACCTGCCGGTAACGGTGAAGCTGCGCAAGGGCTGGGACAAGGCGCACCCCAATGTGGTGGAGCTGGCCCAAATCGCGGAGCAAAACGGCGCTGCCGCCGTGGCGGTACACGGCCGCACAAGAGAAGAAATGTACAGCGGCCACGCAGACTGGGACTGTATTCGCCGGGTAAAAGCGGCGGTGCACATTCCGGTAATCGGCAACGGCGATGTAACCGATGTGCAAAGCGCTGCCCTGCTGCTGGAGCAGACCGGCTGCGACGCCATTATGATCGGCCGGGGCGCCATGGGCAATCCTTGGCTGTTCCGCCAAATTAACGCCTATTTAACAGACACAAGGGTGCTGCCGGAGCCGGGCATTCACGAGCGTATGGCCGTCATGCTGCGCCATATTGACCGCACCATTCAATATAAAGGCGAGCGCACCGCCATGATGGAGGCGCGCCACCATGCCGCCTACTACACCAAGGGACTGCGGGGTGGCGCCGGGTTCCGCCGCCGCATTTGCCAAATGAGCCACTTTGAGGAGCTGGCAAAGCTGGCTGCGGAAATTGCCAAGGAGAATGCAGAATGATTTTTAAGAATGTGACCTTTTATAACGAAGTGTTCCAAAAAGATGTGGCGGATATTCAGGTGGAAAACGGCCGCATTACCGCCATCGGTGTACTGGGGCAGGAGGGTCGGGATATGCAGGGCTACACCCTGCTGCCGGGCTTTGTAGACATTCATATACACGGCCGCGGGGGCGGTGATTTTTCCGACGGCACGGTCAGCAGTATGGATCGGATCAGCGCCTCCCTGGCTAAGTGCGGGGTCACCGCCTTTTGCGGCACCACCATGACCCTGCCCAGAGAAAAGCTGACGGACATTCTCGTCACCGCCCGTGGCTATATGGGCAAGGAGGCCGGCGCCCGCCTGCTGGGCGTGAACCTGGAGGGGCCGTTTATTGCCCCTGCCAAAAAAGGCGCCCAAAACGGCGACTACATTCGCCCGGGCACCGTGGAGGAATGGAACGCCCTGTTTGACGCCTCCGGCCGCAGTGTAAAGCTGATTACCCTGGCGCCGGAAGCCTTTGACAGCACCGACCTGATCCGCCAGATCAGCGGCTGCTGCCGGGTGTCCCTGGGGCACAGCTGTGCTACCGCAGAGGAAGCAAACGCCGCCTTTGACGCGGGGGCGGGCCATGTGACCCACCTGTTTAACGCCATGCCGCCCATGAGCCACCGGGCGCCGGGACTGCCGGGGGCTGCACTGGATCGGTCGGAGGTCACCTGCGAGCTGATCTGCGATGGGGGTCACATTGACCCCATTATGCTGCGCAACGCCTTTCGCCTGCTGGGGCAGGACCGAGCCTGCGTCATCAGCGACAGTATGCGCGCAGCCGGGCTGGGGCCGGGCACCTACGAGTTGGGCGGCCAGACTGTGTATGTAAAAGAGAACGGCCGCTATGCGGTGCTGGAGGACGGTACCATTGCCGCCTCTATTACCGACCTGTTTACGGAATTTAAGAATTTGCTGCGCTTTGGCATTGATTTTGAAACCGCCTTGCGCAGCTGCACCATCAACCCGGCCCGTGCCATCGGTATGGACGATCAGATCGGTTCCATTGCCACCGGCAAGTACGCCGATCTGTTGTTTGTTGATGAAGATCTGAATGTAGCGGAGGTATATGTAGATGGAATACAGGCTTAACATTGCGCTCATCGAACCGGAAATTCCCCAAAACACCGGCAACATCGCCCGCACCTGCGCTGCCACCGGCGCACGGCTGCACCTGGTAGGACCCATGGGCTTTACCATTACGGACAAGCAGGTCAAGCGCGCCGGGCTGGATTACTGGGACAAGCTGGACATTATCTACTACAACAGCCAAGCGGAATTCTTTGAACAGAACGCCGGGGCAGAATTCTTTTACTTCTCCACCAAGGCGGAGATCGCCCACAGCGATATGCAGTACCCAAACGGCGCCTTTTTGGTGTTCGGCAAAGAGACCAAGGGGCTGCCGGAGGAGCTGCTGAGAGCCAACCACGACCGATGCGTGCGGCTGCCTATGCGAGGCATGATCCGCAGTCTAAACCTTTCTAACGCCGTGGCGGTGGGCACCTACGAGGTGCTGCGCCAATGGGGCTACCCGGCACTGACCTCTAAAGGCCACCTAACCAAATACCACTGGTAAAAGCGAATCTAAAACACGCGGGACGGCTCAAACAGCCGTCCCGCTTCTTTTATCTCCCGCTCTATAAATTGCATAAAAAAGAACCTCAAGTAAAAAACTTGAGGTTCTGCTGTACTGCAATTAGTCAGCGGTATAAGGCATAATGGCGATCTGACGCGCTCTCTTGATAGCGGTGGTCAGCTCACGCTGATGCTTTGCGCAGGTGCCGGTCACACGACGAGGCAGGATCTTGGCGCGCTCAGAGGTGAATTTCTTCAGTCTGGTCACATCCTTGTAGTCGATCTCGTCTACCTTTTCTACGCAGAAAACGCATACCTTTTTGCGCCCTTTGCGAGCGCCGCCTTTATTGTAAGCCATGCTTGGTTTCCTCCTTCGTTAAAATGGTAAATCGTCGTCGTCATCCACGATCTCTTCAAAATCGCTGTTATCTGCGCTGGCGTAGCTGGGCGCCGGTTGCGCAAAAGCGGGATTGGAGTTTGCGCCGGTAGTGCCGCTCTCTGCCTTAGAGCCGCAGAAGGACACATTGCTGGCAACGACCTGTACACTCTTTCTCTTGTTTCCGTCCTTATCGGTGAAGTTATCCGTCTGGATAGAGCCCTCCACAGCGATCATGGAGCCTTTGCGGAAATACTTAGATACGAATTCCGCAGTTTGGCGCCAGGCGGTCACATCAATGAAGTCTGCCTTGCGCTCCTCGCCGGCCCGCTGAAAGTTGCGGTCCACAGCTACCTGAAAACGCACGACAGAAACGCCTGTGGGCGTTGTTCTCAGTTCCGGATCATAGGTCAGGCGACCCATGATAGCCACTACATTGATCATGTGCTCCCCCTTACTCGCCCTTAGCGACGATCAGAGAACGCAGCACGCCGTCAGTAATGTTGATCACACGATCCAGCTCTGCCGGGAAAGACTCCTCGCTGCTGAACTGCGCGATCACATAGTAACCCTCGGTCTCGTAGTTGATCGGATAAGCCAGCTTGCGCTTGCCCCATTCCTCAACTTCGCCAAGAGTGCCATGCTTGCTGATGAGATCCGTAAACTTGGTCTTGAGCGCCTGAGCAGCCTCCTCACCCTTGGACAGGGAGAAAACCAATACGATTTCATAGTTCTTCAATGCCATTCTAAAGCACCTCCTTCTGGTCTTTTGGCCGTACATCCTGTGCACGGCAAGGATTACTGTTCCACGGAACAGCCTATGTAGTATAACAGAAAGCGCCGCCCCTGTCAAGCAAAACTTGCACACCGGGCGGCGTTCTTTCGTCTATTTCTACATATAGTGGAAGCAATTGGCATTACACATATTGCAGCACATCGCTGACCTTCCCGATCACCGGCACATCCGCGCGCAGGTCTTGGTCCTTAAACCAGCCCCAGTTCATCCGCACCGCCTGCATACCCGCAGACAGGGCACCGGCAATGTCGTTTACCGGGTGGTCGCCTACATACATACAGTCCGCCGGAGGCAGCTGCACTTTGTCACAGGCGTAGAGGAACAGCGCCGGATCCGGCTTGTGAACCCCCACATCGCCGCTGACGATCACCAGATCAAGATAAGGCCGCAGGCCGCTTTCGTCCATCTTGTGATTTTGCAAATACGACGGGCCGTTGGTGATAACGCCGGTCACAATGCCTTTCTTCCGCAGCGCCTGCAACATAGGCACCGCGTCCGGGAAGATCACGCAGCAGTCGCCGAAGGTGCGGTCATAATGTTCCGCCAGCGCTTCTGCCGCAGGAGCGTCCGTCCAGTGCCAAAGGGCAATCAGCCCTTTGTACCACTCTACCCGATCCACATAGCCGCCGTTGCCGCTTTGGCGCATTTGGTGCTTTTTCTCCGCCAGTTCCTCACCGGTCACACCGGGAAAGAACCGGGCAAAAAAGCCGTCCATATACCGCTCAAAGGCCGCCGTACGGTCCTGCAAAGTCTCGTCAAAATCAAAGAATACTGCTTTTATCATGATCCAGTTGCTCCCGCAGCGCCCCGATGGAAGAAAACTTCTGTTCCGGGCGCAAATAACGCACCAGCTCTACCTGCACCGTTTGACCGTACAGGTCGCCGTTGTAGTCAAAAATATGAGTCTCCGCCAAGGGGGTCTCTACCTGCCAGGTGGGGCGCACGCCAATGTTCGTAAAGCCCCGATACCAAGTGTCCTCCACCAAAATGCGGCTCTCATACACACCAAACTTGGGCAGCACCAATCCATCCGGGTACTGCTGGTTGATGGTGGGATAGCCGATGGTGCGACCCCGCGCGTCGCCGTGGAGCACCGGGTTTTCAAAAGTAAAGTTGTAGCCCAGCATGGCCGCCGCCTGCTCCATCTCGCCTGCCTGCACCGCCGCCCGAATACGGGTAGAACTGATCGGCGCGCCCTGGTAGTCCTGGTGCTCCAAGATACGCACCCAAATGCCCCGATCCTCCAGGTACGCCCGCAGACGCATTGCATCCCAGGCAGCGTTCTTGCCAAAGCGGAAATTAAACCCACACAGCACCATACCGGCGCCAAATCGACCGATAAGCACATCCTCCACAAACTGCCGCCCGTCCATATTGCGAATGGCATCAAAATCCGCAAACACCGCCGTCGGGTAGCGACGCTGGAAAATGCTTTTTTGCAGCAGGGAAAAGCGGTTGTGCACGCAGTAGATGATCACCTGCTCCGCGCCGGTGCACACAATATTGTGCGCCCGGTGCATACCGTCAAAATCCCCGATGGCCACCGCCGTTATTCTCTTTTGGTTCTCACACTCTTGCATACAAATTTATCTCATCACCATCACGCGATCCACCAGCAGCTGGCTGCCGTCTGCCGACGGACTGCCCAGTCCCAGGAACACACCCGCCGGGTCATATACCCGGTAATAGGGCTCCGTCAGCTGCCGGTGCAGCCGCACCGCATCCAGCGCACCACCGTTGCCAAAGCGCCGTGCCTGGGGCGCCGTTACCTGCAAGGCCGGATACGCTGCCAGCAGTTCGTCCACCGGGCGCAGGCAGGGGGCAAAATCGCCGCCACTGTCTCGCAGGGCTTGCAGCTGCTCTAAAGTTACGCAATCCGCCAGCGCCACACCCATGGCGTAGGTGCGCTGCAAGGCGGTCATCACCGCGCCGCAGCCCAAAGCCTGTCCCAGATCGTGGATCAAGGTCCGAATATAGGTGCCCTTGGTGCAGGTCACATCTATGGTATAGGTATTTTTTTCTTCTTCCGCTGCCGTCAGGCGCAGATCCAAAATGGTCACCGGGCGGGCTGCCCGCTCCACGGTCTTACCCTGGCGGGCCAGTTCGTACAATCGCTGACCGTCCACGCTTACCGCCGAATACATGGGCGGCACCTGCATGATCTCGCCTCGAAAGGCAGAAAGCGCCGCCTCAACAGCCGCCCGATCCGCAGTGACCGGCCGGCGGGTGAGCACCGTGCCGGTACAATCCTGGGTGTCCGTTGTCTCTCCCAGGCGGAAGGTGGCCAGGTAGCGCTTGTTGCTGTCCGGCAAATAGTCAAGAAAGCGGGTGGCGCCGCCCAACAGCACCGGCAGCACGCCGGTAGCCATGGGATCCAGCGTACCGGTATGACCCGCCTTGCGCTCCCGGGTGATCCCCCGCACCTTAGCCACCACGCCAAAAGAGGTGATCTCCGCCGGCTTGCAAATACACAGAACGCCGGTCATACCAGCAGTTCCCCGCACTTCTCCACCAGCTTGGCGCGAGCGGTCTTTACATCCATATCCAGGTTGCAAGCCGCCGCCTGGGGATGACCGCCGCCGCCAAAGGCCTTGGCGATCTCCGCCGCGTTCACGCTCTCAAAGGTGCGCAGAGAGGCTTTACATGTGCCGTCCGGCTTCTCCCGAATGGTAATGCCCACTTCCACGCCCTCGATCTGGCGGGTCAGGGGAGCCAACCCCTCTGTCTCCTGCTCGTTGGAGCCGGTTAAGTGGTACATCTCCTGGGTCACGGTGATAATGGCTACCCGCTCGTCCAGGTAAAAACGCATAGACTCCAGTGCCAGCCGTTCCAGCCGGGCATAGGTCTTGGTCTTGGTCTCAAACATAACTCGATTGATCCGGCCGTTATCTGCCCCGGCTTCAATCAAATCCGCTGCAATGCGGTAGCTCTCCGCCGTGGCAGAGGCGTAGCGAAAACAGCCAGTGTCCGTAGAAATGCCGGTATACAGGCAGTTGGCCATGCCTTTATCCAGGGGCACGCCCATCTCCCGGATCACCTTGTAGATGATCTCGCTGGCAGCAGCGGCACCGTCGTCCAGCAGCAGCCGATCCGCATAATCCGTGTTGGTACCGTGGTGGTCAATACACAGATCAATATGGTACTTGCCCTGAATGGCACCCAGCAGCCCCTCGGTAGCCACATCCACTGCCACCACAAACCGGGGGGTGAACTTCATAGGCACAATATCGTCAAAGAGATAATTGTACTTGGGGGGAATGTCTGCCTCGTTCTTCACATAGGCAAACTTGCCCTTTTGCAGCAGCGCCCGGCAAAGGGCAAAGCCACAGCCCAAAGTGTCCCCGTCCGGGTGGGCATGGGTCAGAATTAAAATGTCGTCCTGCTCCAGCAGCAGCCGGGCACATTCCTTTACATCAATCCTCATGTTCCAGTTCCTTCAGCTTATCCCAAAGGGCAAAGCCCTTTTCAATGGAGTCGTCGGCAATAAAGCGCAGTTCCGGGCACTTGCGCAGGTGCAGCCGCCGGCCCAGCTCGTGGCGAATATAGCCCTGGGCGGCGGTCAGGCCCTTAACGGACGCCTTGGCCGCCTCCACGCCCTCCATGGCGCTCACATACACCTTGGCATAGCTAAGATCGTTGGTAACGCTCACCTTTACTACCGTAAGCATACCGCTGATCCGCGGGTCTTTTAGTTCCCGCAGAATTGCCACGATCTCCCGCTTAATATCCTCTGTAATTCTGTCAATATGATAACCGGGCATTTTGCACTCCTACTCAGTCTCTGTACTCCTCGACCACATAGCACTCCAGCACATCGCCGGGCTGAATATCGTCCCAGCCCTCCAGGCTGATGCCGCACTCATAGCCGGAAGATACATCCTTTACATCGTCCTTAAACCGCTTTAAGCCCTTCAGCGGCACATCAGCCAGCTGCTTGCCGTCACGCACCAAACGCACTTTGCCCTCCCGGCGGATATTACCGCTGGTAACCAGAGAGCCTGCAATGGTGCCGGCAGACGAGATCTTGTACACCTCGCGCACTTCGGCGGTGCCGGTGTCCACATCTCTGTACTTGGGGGCGCGCATACCGCGCATAGCCGCCTCAATCTCCTCAATGGCGTCATAAATAATATTGTAGCTGCGGATCTCCACGCCGTCCCGGTCTGCGTTCTCCTTGGCCACCGGGTCTACGCCGGTGTTGAACGCTACGATAATGGCATTGGAGGCAGCGGCCAGCATCACATCGCTCTCGCTGACGGAGCCCACGGCGCCGTGGATCACATGAACCCGCACCTCGTCGTTTTCAATCTTCAGCAGGGACTGCTTTACAGCCTCGACAGAGCCTTGAACATCGGCCTTGATAACCACATTAAAGGCTTTCAGCTCGCCGGCCTGCAAGGTGTCAAACAGGGTGTCCAGCGTCACCTTATGGAAGGCGTTGAATTCTTCTTCCTTGGCAGCTTCCTTACGCTGCTCCACCAACTGGCGGGCCAGCCGCTCGTCGGACACGGCGTTAAAGCCGTCGCCGCTCATAGGCGCACTGTCCAGGCCCATGATCTCCACCGGCACACTGGGACCGGCCGAATTCACCTTACGACCGCGATAATCGGTCATGGCGCGCACCTTACCCACTGCCATACCGGCTACGATCACATCGCCGGCATGGAGCGTACCGTTCTGCACCAGCAAGGTCGCAATGGGACCGCGGCCCTTATCCAGTTTGGCCTCGATCACCGTACCCTTGGCGGAACGGTCCGGATTGGCCTTCAGCTCCTGCATTTCCGCTACCAGCAAAATGGTCTCCAGCAATTTGTCAATGCCCATCTTCGTCTTGGCAGACACAGGCACGCAAATCACATTGCCGCCCCATTCCTCCGGCACCAGTTCGTGCTCGGTAAGCTGCTGCAGCACCCGATCCGGGTTGGCGCCCTCTTTATCCATCTTGTTAATGGCAACGATAATTTCAACGCCCGCTGCCTTGGCGTGGTTAATGGCCTCAATGGTCTGGGGCATAATGCCGTCGTCCGCAGCCACAACCAGCACGGCAATATCCGTAGCCATGGCACCGCGGGCACGCATGGCGGTAAAGGCCGCATGGCCGGGGGTGTCCAGGAAGGTGATCTTTTCGCCGTTCGCTTCTACCTGATAAGCGCCGATGTGCTGGGTAATGCCGCCGGCCTCGGTAGAGGTCACATCCGTATGACGAATGGCGTCCAAAATGGAAGTCTTACCATGGTCAACATGGCCCATCACGCAAACCACCGGCGGGCGCTTCACGGCATTCTCGTCGTTCTCGTCGTCCTCTTCAATGATCTGCTCCTCAATGGAGACCACAACCTGCTTCTCCACCTTGGCACCCAGTTCGGTAGCCACAATCTCTGCAGTATCGTAGTCGATCACTTCGTTCACGCTGGCCATCACGCCCAGGCTCATCAATTTTTTAATCACTTCGGTAGCCGTCATACGCAACAGACTTGCCAGTTCACCCACGGTGATCTCCTCCGGCACTTTAATGGTGATCTGCTGCTTTTTACGCTGCTCCGCAATGCGGGCCAGGCGCTGGGCCTCCGTCTCTCTCTTGGAGCGGGCGCGCATACCCTGGGGCCGCTTTTTGCGGTACTGCTTGCTCTTTTGGTTGAGCTTCTGCTTCTTCTGGTAATCGCCCATGTTGGAAGCGGGGGCAATATCCTCGTACTTCTGATTGTACTTTTCCAGATCCACATTGTTCACTCGGGTGTCCACATGGCGAGTCTCGCCTTTGGTGCGCGCCTGGGGCGTTTGATTGGCCTTCTTCTTGGCCTTTTCCTCAGCCCGCTTAGCCGCCTGCTCCGCCATCTGCAAAATAGCAGCCTGGCTCTGGCGCTTCTTGTCCTTCTCCGTATTACCGGCGGACTGGGGTTTCTTCTCCTTTTTCTGCTGCGGCGCCTGGCTCTTAGGCTTATTGGACCGCAGCGCATAGAACTTGTCAAAATTCTCTACGCTGTGGGTCTTGGTAATGCGGTCAAAGAGGGCGTTCAGCTCCCCCTCCTCCAGCACAGTGGACGGCGACTTCTTGGCCGCGCCGCACTGGGCCAGCAGATCCAAAACTTCTTTATTCTGTACGCCGAAACCGGCAGCCACATCGGATACCTTTACTTTTATGACCATTCCTTTTCCTCCTGTTGCAATAATTCTTCAATGCGTGCTGCAAAGCCTGCGTCCTCCACCGTAAGAACCCCTGCCCGATAACCCAGGGCAAAGTGTATCTCATCTATGGTGCAGGGCAGGGCACGCATGCGGGGGGCTTTGGCACGCTTTTGACCGGCGGTCTCAAACTCGCGGACCAGCCGGGGCGACACATTCCGCGCCGTCAGCACCAGCTGTGCCTTGCCGTCGCGTACGCTCTGCAAAGCCAGGTCGTGCCCCATAGCCAGCTTGCCTGCACGGCGGGCAAGCCCCAACATAGAAAGCCACTTGGCGTTATTCATCTTTCAGCTCCGCCTCCATACGGTCATAGACCGCGTCAGAGATGGTCACCTCCAGCGCCCGCTCAAAGGCCCGCTTCTTCCGCGCCTTCTGCAAGCAGGCAGGATCGTGGCACACATAGGCGCCCCGCCCGGCCATCTTGCCGGTGAGATCCAGCTGCACATCCCCCTGAGGGGTGCGCACCACCCGCACCAGGTCGCGCTTGTCAAACCGTCCGCCGCAACCGGCGCACATACGCACAGGCACTTTCTTTGCTTTCATCTTTCCGCCTCCCTGTTTGCAGGCAGCCGCTTACTGCTGCGTGCCGTCGTAAAAGCCGGACTCCGGCTTAATATCAATCTTCCAGCCGGTGAGTTTGGCAGCCAGACGCACATTCTGCCCCTTGTTGCCGATGGCCAGGCTCAGCTGATCATCCGGCACGGTGGCACGGCAGCTTCTGGCTTCCTCATCCAAGATCTCTACCCCAACCACATCAGCCGGCGCCAAAGCGGCAGCAATGTAAGTGGGCACATCGTCATTATACTTTACAATGTCGATCTTCTCGCCGCCCAAAGCGTCCACAATATTGGACACACGCTGGCCGCGAGGACCGATGCAGGCACCTACCGGATCCACATCTTCCTCTTTGCTGAATACGGCGATCTTGGTACGAGATCCGGCCTCACGAGAGACAGACTTAATCTCAATGGTACCGTCAAAGATCTCCGGCACCTCCTGCTCAAACAGGCGGCGCACCAGACCCGGGTGGGTACGGCTGATCATAATCTTGGGACCCTTGCTGCCATCTTTTACATCCACAACAAAAATCTTGATCAGACTGTTCTCCACCAACTCTTCGCCGGGCACCTGCTCAGCCTTGGGCAGCACAGCCTCATTCTTGCCGATCTCCAAGGTGGCATTGCCGGTGACCGGGTCTACCCGCAGCACCTTGGCAGAGATCAGCTCCTGATTCTTGCTCTGGAACTCCTCCATCAGCTTGCCCCGCTCCGCCTCGCGAATGCCCTGGCGGATCACATGCTTGGCAGTCTGCGCGATAATGCGGCCGAACTCCTTGGTCTTCAGCGGAATGTCAATGGTCTTGCCCACCTTGGCGCTCTTCTTGATGGCCTGGGCCTCTTCCAAAGTCAGATCCGTGTCCGGGTCCTCCACTTCCTCAACCACATTCTTGGTCACATACACCTTAAAGCGCTGCTTCTCCGGGTCAATGTCGCAATGGACAATGTCCTTGCCGTTGTAGTCGTGCTTGGCAGCCACCACGATGGCGGCAGAAATTTTTTCATACAGGTAATCCTCCGGGATTCCCTTCTCCTGCGCCAGCATTTGCACTGCATCAAATAATTCCTTACTCATTTTCCGATCACCTTTCCTTTATCCCTGAAAATCCTGTTCAAAATCTGCTATATTAAAATCGTCCAACTTCACAAAGGCTGTATCCTTCTTTTGTACACACAGCGCTTTGCCGGAAGTTAGGCGAACGGTTATCTCACCGTTATTATACTGCTCCAGCGTGCCGGAGAAATCCCGCGCCCCGTCAATCGGGCGAATGGTGCGCACCAGTACCGGCGCGCCGATATACTGCAAAAAGTGGCTGTCCTGCACCAGTTCCCGCTCAATACCGGGAGAGCTGACCTCCAAGGTGTAGGCCTCCTTAATGGGATCTTCCTGATCCAGCGGCTCCTGGAGTGCCGGCTCATCGCCACGCAGTCATCCATACTCACACCGCCGTCCTTGTCAATAAACACCCGCAGATAGTGCTGCGTGCCCTCCTTTACGAACCGCACATCCCAGAGCGAAAGCCCCAGATCGGCCGCAATGGGGGCGCACAACGCCTGCACACGGGATACCACATTTCCCTTGCCTGCCAATGAAAAACCTCCCTACAAAAACAGGAGAGCGGTCCCCGGGGACCACTCTCACTGAATAACTTACAACTTACCGATAACTATAATAGCATATTATAATCAAATGTCAAGCCTTTTTTCCGTCTGTGGAGAGCGAATGCACAAACAAACCGCTAAGCAGCTTAGGCTCAAACCAGGTGGACTTAGGGGGCATCATGCGCCCGGCGTCCGCCACCGCCATCAGTTCCGCAATGGTGGTGGGATAGAGCGAAAGCGCCAGCTTCATATCCGTTTTGGCCCGCTTCTCCAGCGCCCGCACACCGTAAATCCCACCTACAAAATCAATACGCGGATCTGTCTTTGGGTCTTTAATATCCAAAATGGGCGACAGCAAATTGTCTTGCAGCAGCGACACATCCAAAGCGCCTACCGGATCATCCGGCACCAGCGCCGGCTTGATTTGCAAGGTGTACCACTCCCGATCCACCACCATACCGAGGTGCCCTTTTGTTCCGGCTCCACCGGCTCATCCCTGTGCTTTACGATAAACCGCTGCTCAATTTGGGAAATCAGTGCATCCGGTGACAGACCGTTCAAGTCACGCACCACCCGGTTGTAAGGCAAAATTTCCAGCTCGCTGTCCGGAAACGCCACCGCCAAGAAAAAATTAAATTCTTCCTGCCCGGTATAATCCGGTTTTTCTTCCCGCCGCTTGAGCCCCACTTTTACTGCGGAGGCGCAGCGATGGTGGCCGTCGGCAATATACAGCGCCGGGATGGCGGCAAACAGCCCTTGCAGTTTTTGACACAGGGGCGCACTATCCACCACCCACACCGTTTGCTGCACATCATCCTGCACAAAATCATACACCGGGGTGTGTTCGCTCATCCAAGTAGAAAGCGCCAACTCCACCGCCGGGGAGCGGCGATAGGTCAGGAAAATGGGACCGGTATTGGCGTCGCAGGTGTCCACATGGCGGATTCGGTCCGCCTCCTTGGCGGCCAGAGTGTGCTCGTGCTGTTTGATCACGCCGTTTAAGTAATCATCCACCCCGGCGCAGCTGCCAGCCCCACCTGGGCGCGGCCGTTCATCACCTGCTTGTAAATATAAAAGCAAGGCGCCGGATCCTGCACCAGCGCGCCGGTATGCTCCAGCGCCAGCAGGTTCTCCCGGGCTTTTTCATACACCGCCGGACTGTACGGATCCGTCTCCGGCGGCAGGTCAATCTCTGCCTTATCTACATGTAAAAAGGACAGCGAATTGCCCGCTGCCCGCTCCCGCGCCCCGGCGGCAGTGAGCACATCATAGGGCGGCGCCGGAATCAGCGCCTGATAATCCGGCAGCGGACGAAATGCCCGAAACGGACGAAATACAGCCATAATGCCCCTCCTTTAGGTTCTTTTTTTCCAATATATTGTATGCAGTTTCATGTAAAAAGCGCACAGGTCGCCCTGTGCGCCGTTTTTATTTCTGATTTTTTTGGTACACGATACGCAGACCGTCCAGCAACAGATCCCGATCCACCACAGCGTCCACGGTACAGTATTTGGCAATGGCCGCACCCAGCCCGCCGGTGATCACCACCTTAGCCGGTTGACCCAACTCTTGCTGAAAGCGCGCCACCATGCCGTCAATCATGGCAGCCGTGCCGTACACGGTGCCGGAGCGCATACAATCCACCGTGTTGGTGGAAATGGCGTTCGTCGGCGCTGCAATATCAATCTGAGGCAGTTGGGCCGTACCGGTGGCAAGGGCGCTCAGGGCGGTCTTGACTCCGCACAGAATCGCCCCGCCGATAAAGCTGCCGTTCTTGTCAATGACAGAGGCAGTGGTGGCCGTGCCTAGATCAAAAAGGATAATGGGTGCCGGGTATTTGGCAATGGCAGCCACAGCGCCCACCACCATATCCGCACCCAGCTCGCCCGGGTTATCGGTCTTGATATTCAGTCCGGTCTTGACCCCGGGACCCACTAAAATCGGTGCTTTGCCGGTAACCAACACCACAGCCTTAGAGATGGTGCGAGCCAGGGGCGGCACCACCGTAGCCAATACGGCGCCCTCCAGCGCAGACGGCTCCAGGTGCATCAAATCCAGCACACTGTGCAGCTTGATGGCATACTCCTCCGCTGTCTCGTTACTGCTCGTAGACAGGCGATATTTGTCCACAATGGTATCGCCCTCGATAAAGCCCATGACTATATTGGTATTGCCCACATCAATGGCCAGAATCATAGCCACACCTTCTTTCTCTTAACTTAACTGCTTTTTGCTAATATTCACCAGCCGCACAATCACAGGACTGAGCACCACATTCACAGCCAATTCTACCACGAAATTCAGCCCTACAAAGCCGGTGATCATAAAAATGAACGCATTGGCGCCGCCTGCATTCTGCAAGATCCAGTCAAAGAAAAACAACCGACAACCCAGCAGGAAGATCCCGGTATTCACCACCGGGCACACCACAGCGGCACAGACCACGCCGGCGTACTTATGCTTCTTGCTTAGCACCCGATACACCAGCCCAGACAATGCCCCGGCCAAAATGCCCTTGAGCATCACCGTTAAAATGGTGCCAAAAATGCTCATGTTGAGGAACAGCGCCGTATCCGGCTGGCACAGCACCACCACGGCGAACACACCGCCCAGCCAAGCGCCGGCGCCTACACCGTAAAGGGCAGCGCCCACCACAATGGGAATGAGCACCAGGGAGATAGACACGGTGCCGAACTTAATAAATGAGCCCAGCAGCTGCAATACCACCACCAGGGCCGTGAGCAGACCTACGCCTGCAATCTTTTTTGCGTTCACTTTCATATTCAATTTTCCTTTCTGCTACTGTTCCAAGCCGCGCACCACGCAAACCGTGCGCCACCCCGAGAAAGTTCGTTTTTTCTCTACGGATACAATGCGCCCTCATTATAGCCTATTCCCCGTCAAATGTAAAGAGACTTTTTGGGCAGAAAATCCCTGCCTGTATTTACATTTTTTTGTAGGGACCGATGTCCACACCGGTCCGAAATCCCTCCGTCAATGCCTGCGGCATCCGGAATGGGATTGAAAAAAGAGTTGTGCAATGAGGCCGCAACTCTTTTTTATTTATGGAGATAGAGAACAGCGGAAGAGGAGGAGCTAGGGGCAGGACTCATTCAGAGCCCGTGCTCGTCACGCCTTTTTCTGGCTTCGGCAAGGCTGACTTCTGGGTACTTGCCAAGGGCAAGCGGTTTCTGTTTGCCGTCGAAACGGTACTGTAATCGCCAGTACTTCGAGCCGTTAGGATTGATCAGCAGGTGCATACCCTGCCCATCTGTGAGTTTGAAGGGTTTGTCGGAGGGCTTGGTAGTCCTAACTTTGATATCGGTGAGAGCCATCAGTTGATACCTCCAGTGTTGGTACCAAAATCAATCGAACCGGGAATACCATCAGTTATACCATCATCAGTTGGTATATGTTCAAGGAATTGAGTAGACGTGTACAGACTAAGAAAAGCCAGAAACCTGCTTAACTTACTGTTTTTAATGGACTAAAGG
>ENA-OQCO01000185-OQCO01000185.1-human-gut-metagenome-genome-assembly--contig:-NODE-185-length-36870-cov-2.431130_pt1 | contig 36870 bp, 31 predicted proteins | sample MGYA00242500_ERZ504582 | MGnify/ENA primary metagenome ERZ504582 (study PRJEB26092, sample SAMD00036346) | human gut metagenome | host: Homo sapiens | study: EMG produced TPA metagenomics assembly of... | reverse complement strand
ATTCCCCTCTTTTTCCATATCATCAAGAGTGAATACCAGAGGCATCTCAATATCTTCAAACAGATCCCACATACCTGCTTCCTGCAGTGCTTTTTTCAGTGTGTCTTTTCCATGAAGTGCCACATATGCCTGGTAAGCTCCATACGCTGCCACCTGTTCATTATCTGCTTTTTTCGGATCCGGCTTTTTCATACCGGAGAATACTTCTTCCTGCGACGGAAGCTGTTCTCCCAGATATTCTTTTGCCACATCGTCATAGGTGTAATCGTTTTTCAGCGGATTCAGCAGATATGCACCGATACCAAGATCAAAGATCCCTTTCCGTTCCGGAATCTCTATCTTTTTACGGATCGCTTTCACATCCCAGGCACCGATCTGCGAATCTCCGGCAAAAAGCTGTTCCAGGTGACCACATAACACACCTTCCGTCTGAAAACCTTCCACCGGGAAATATACTGTATTCTGATCTTCCAGTGCTACCGCAACGCCGCGTACTCCGTCCATACCGTCAATAACAGCGATTCCTATCTGTTCTGCCTGTTCTGCCTGTTTCCAGATATTCTCCGCTTCTGCGAAATCTTCTACGATACGCCAGGAAGGGAGTGCTTTTTGTTCTGTCTCCTGCTGGTCAAATCTGGATAAGAGATTTTTAAATTCCAGTCGTTTAAAATAATCATATGCTTCCGGTGTATACAGGTTTCCCATTCTTGCATCTTCCCAGGAAAATTCTACCGGACTTTCTGTATCAATAGTCGCCAGTTTTTTACTGAGCACTGCGAGGTCATAGTGATCCCGCAGCGATTCTTTGGCTTTGTTCGGTTTGATTTCTTCGAGATGTTCATGCGCATTCTCAATAGAACCGTAAGCAGCAATAATTTTTGTCGCCGTCTTTTCTCCAACACCCGGAATTCCCGGAATATTATCTGCTGTATCTCCCATCAAGGACTTCAGTTCAATAATCTGCGCTGGTTTCACCTGATACGTCTCAAGTACTTCTTTTGCGTGATAATCTTCTATCTGTGTTTTTCCGCCCTTGGTCTTTGGAATTCGGATCAACACATGATCTGTAGCAAGCTGCAAAAGATCACGGTCACCGGACAGAATTGTCGCATCTATCCCTTTCTTTTCTGCCATTCCCGCAATGGTTCCCAGCAGATCATCTGCCTCATATCCTTCCATTGTAACAATGGCTACCTTCATTGCCGTCAGAACCTCCTTGATCAGCGGAACCTGTTCCCGCAATTCTTCCGGCATGGGTTTTCTTGTACCTTTATATGCATCATACATTTTATGGCGAAATGTAGGTGCATGAAGGTCAAACGCAACCGCCAGATATTCCGGTTTTTCTTCTTCCAGCACCTTCGTCATAATATTTAAAAATCCGTACACAGCATTTGTATGCAATCCCTCCCAGTTGGTCAGATTCGGCAGTCCATAATAGGCACGATTCAAAATACTGTGTCCGTCAATCAGTAAAATTTTTTCACTCATATTTTATTCCTTTCTCAGACTTTTACAAACTGAACAACGAATGTAAATTAAAAAGTCTGGGCAGTTCCAGATGTCCCAGATAGGAAAGTCCCAGAACCAGTATCACTATGAAAAAAAGCACACCAAGAAGAACCGCTGTTTTCCGGAGAATATTTCTCCTTCTCACACGCCGTTCTCTGGTGTGCAGATCTTCCTGCAACATCTTTGGAATATTATAAGATTCCAGATTTTCCTCTTCCAGATATCGCATACCCACACTGATAATATAATAAGTCTCAAGCTCATCATAGCACTCCTGACAGGATGTTACATGTTCCAGAAACTCTTCCAGTTCCCTCCCGTTTAATGTATGATTGATATATGCCTCTATTTTTGTCAGTGCTTCTTCACATTTCATATTGATTCCTCTCTCTGCGCCGATAGCTTTCCGGACAATCCCGAACTGGCTTCATCATACCACGAAACCGGGAAAAATTGAAGAGGAAACCTTATTCTTTATATTTTCGTATAATTACCACATAACTGACGATCAGTAAAATCGCCGCTCCGCTCCATGCACTGATCTCCGCATAAAAAATTCCATCCTCACCGATCAGTTTCGGCAGCAACAGCGCCACACCCACTCGCATGCAGAATTCCACAACACCGCTGGCAAGCGGTATCAGTGTATTGCCCAGTCCCTGAATGGCTGAACGATAGACATACAGAAGATATAAAACCCACAGAAATATTGCCATTATAAACAGATACTTGTATGCAATATCCAATACCTGTTTTACCTGCCCCGCTTCTCCGGATACAAACAGTGACAGGATATTTCTTCCGGTAATCACCATCACACCGGATATCACAATAGATGTGATCAGTGCCATGTAAACGCCACTGCGGACACCATTTCGGATCCTGCGATATTTTTTGGCACCGAGGTTTTGTCCTACATACGTGGTAATGGCATAGCCATAGGATAACGATGCCATCTCAAGCACACCGTACAACTTATTAGCAGCTGTAAATCCTGCCACAAACAGGAATCCAAATCCATTCACCACGTACTGTACCGTAAGTCCTCCTACAGAAATAATCACGTTCTGTATTGCCAGCGGAGCTGCCAGTTTTAAAAGCCGCAGACTCATCGCCGGCTGCTGATGAAAATCTTCTCTTGTCAGACGCACATCCGGAATGTGCCGCAGGACCGACAGACAATACGCTGCTGAAAACCCCTGTGCGATCACCGTGGCAATCGCTGCTCCCAGTACACCCCAGCCAAACACTGCCACAAACAGAAGATCCAGTCCCACATTGATAAACGCTGCCACAATCATGGCAATCAGAGGAGATCTGCTGTTTCCCAGTGCCCGCAGGATTGCGGCAAAAATGTTATACGCTGCAATGATTGGAATTCCTGCAAATACCATTCGTATATACATCAAACTCAGTCCGATAACATTCTCCGGAGTATGTAAAAACTGCAGTACCTGTTGAACGGTCACTTCGCTCAATACCAGTACAATTATTGAAAGTATCGCTGTCAGTACATAGCTTTTTGCTACTGCTCTTTTCAGATTTTCTTTCTCTCCTGCACCGTAATACTGGGATATCAGAATTGAAAACCCCTGCGCCATCCCTGTCATGATACCAAATACCAGCCAGACAAGCCAGTCTGCAGCCCCCACTGCTGCCAGAGCTTCCACACCGACCACCTGACCGACGATCATCGTATCTGCCATCGTATAAAATTGCTGGAACACGTTTCCAAGCATCAGTGGAATGGCAAAGGTGATGATCAGTTTCCCAGGGGAGCCGCTGGTCATATTTTTTCATTTACCGCCATAATTATTTCCTTCCCGTCTCCTTTTCTTGCTTTTATTTGATTTATTGTAATTGTTCAGTACCTTCACAGTTACGAGCCAAAACGCCTTGCGAGATACTACCTACTGAATAGCTACGATTTATTTTACCTAAGAGTCTGAGGGATCACAAGTTCTGTTTTTCACAAAGTTTTTCGATATTTTTAGTAATTATTACCGCGATTTTTGTTCCTGCAACTTCTGTCAGCACCACATCCCCGATGTACACCGGAGCCTCTACAACCACTTCTTTTAACTGTCGGATGCAGTCCATCACTGCACTCTTCGGAATATCTGAAGCTGTCTTTACCGGTACCACCGGAAGGCTGCCGCCATGCACCCGCACTGTCGTTGTCACAATTCTTGTCGGGTTGGTCACCTCTTTTTTCCCGTATTCTGCTCCTCTTTTACAGGTATTTCCTTCTACCTTTTCCACCTGTCCGTCTCTGATTGTAACCTGCAGCTGACATCCCATGGGGCAGCAGATACAGGTCAGTTTTTTCTCTTCCATGGTTTACTCCTCCTCTACGCTGATGGTTATGTCATTCCCGATATTGTCCGGTGAGAGAGAATCTTTTTTTATGTATACCGTCTCCATCTCTCCCGGTGCCATTATGGGACGTTTTTTTCTCAAAAGTACGGTATCACCGGATCGTACCGTAATGCTTGCCTTCTGATACACCTGTCCCACCCGGAATCTCACCGGCAGTTTTTCTTCCATATAAGCCGGACGGATCTTTGCCGGAACTGTATAGCGCACACCGGATCCACATTTTACCGGAATCTCTTCAGTCTCTTCTGTTCTTCCTGTTTTTACATATGCAGCCGCGCAGGTTCCTGCCATAGTTGCCTCCTGAGATACAAAATCCACCAGATCATGCACATGGAGGACGTTACCGCAGGCAAATACTCCCGGAATACTGGTTTCCAGGCTCTCATTTACCACCGGACCGCCAGTCACCGGATGAAGCTGAACACCGAGTTTATCAGAAAGTTCATTTTCCGGAATCAGCCCCACGGATAACAGCAGGGTGTCACAGGTATACTCTTCTTCCGTTCCCGGAATCGGCTTCCGGTTTTCATCCACCTGTGCCAGTGTTACAGATTCCACCCGTTCTTTTCCTTTGATATCCACCACTGTATGACTTAATTTCAACGGGATTCCAAAATCATCCAGACACTGGACAATATTACGTTTTAGTCCGCCGGAATACGGCATCAGTTCTGCCACGACTTTGACTTTCGCACCTTCAAGCGTCATTCTCCTTGCCATGATCAGTCCAATATCTCCGGAGCCAAGAATCACAACTTCTCTGCCCGGAAGATATCCCTCAATGTTTACCAGCCTCTGGGCAGTTCCTGCCGAATAGATACCTGCCGGACGATACCCCGGAATATTCAAAGCCCCTCGCGGCCGTTCCCTGCACCCCATGGCAAGAATCACCGCTTTCGCCTGAATGGTAAATAATCCGTCTTTCCGGTTCAGGGCTGTGATTTCTTTTTCCGGACTGATATCCAGAACCATCGTCTCGAGAAGGCAGGAAATCTTTCTCTTTTCTGCTTCCGCCTCGTACCTTTTTGCATATTCCGGTCCGGTCAGTTCTTCCTGAAATGTATGCAGTCCAAATCCGTTATGGATACACTGGTTCAAGATGCCTCCCAGTTCTTTGTCACGCTCCAGGATCAGAACATCCTGTATCCCCTGGTCATATGCTGCACAGGCTGCGGCAAGACCTGCTGGTCCGCCACCGATAACTACGATATCATATGTTGTCTTCATCTTACTCCTCCTCGCCTACAGGCTGTCCTTATTGTATCCTCTGATCAGCCGGGAATCTTTTCCGGCCTTTGTGATTGTCTCCATCGGCACTTTCCATTCTCTTGCCAGAATCTCCATGGTTTTCGGAGAGCAAAAGCCTGCCTGACATCTTCCCATACCGGCCCTGGTTCTCCGTTTCACCCCGTCAAGTGACTTCGCGGGAATCAACCGATGAATGGCTTCCACAATTTCCCCCTCTGTCACCGTCTCACACCGGCAGATTACATTGCCGTAGGCCGGATTTTCCCGGATCAGCTCCTGATAAACTTCTCTGGAAAGATTTTTCGGATTCACAAGCCCTTTTCTTTTCTCCACAAAATGCTTTTTCTTCTTTGCACACAAATATCCGGTTACAAGTTCTGCCACCAGTTCTCCGATTGCCGGTGCACTGGTAAGTCCCGGCGATTCGATTCCAGCACAGTCAAAAAAGCCCTCTGCATCTTCCACTTCCCGAATGATAAATTCATGTCCGTCCTCATGGGCTCTCAGCCCTGCAAAAGAAGTAATCACCTGACGAAGCGGCAGATTTGGAACACTTCGCATTGCTTTCTGTGCCACTTCATCCAGACCTGTTTTTGTGGTATTCGTTCCTTCTTTTTCCTCAATATCCACAGCCGTTGGCCCCACCAGAAGATTGCCGTGAGTAGTAGGTGTCACCAGGACTCCTTTCCCGTATGCTCCCGGTATCTGAAAGATCGTATGGTGTACGGTTGTGCCCGCTTTTTTGTCCAGCAGATAATACTCTCCCTTCCGTGGTGTAATACGGATCTTTTTTTCACTGACCATATTGTGAAAAACATCCGCATAAACACCCGCTGCATTTACCACACAACGGGTCTCATATGTTTTCTCTCCGGCATGGATCCGATATCCACCTTCCGTCTTTTCTATCTGCTCCACCGCCGTATCAAAATAAAATTCTGCTCCGTTTTGACAGGCATTTTCCGCAAGAGCCAGATTCAGTTCAAAAGGACACACGATACCACCGGTCGGTGCATACAGTGCAGCATATACTTCTTTGGAAAGATCCGGTTCCATCCGGCGTACTTCTTCGCCGGAAAGAATCTTAAGTCTTTTTACCCCATTTTCTTCACCCTGTTTTTTCAGTTTTTCCAGGCGTTCCATTTCATCTTTTGCAAAACATAACACCAGAGAACCGTTCCTCTCGAAAGGAATATCCAGATCTTCTGTCAGTTGTTCCATCATCTGATTCCCCCGTACATTCATCTTTGCCATCAGACTGCCGGGACGAGCATCAAATCCGGCATGAACGATCCCGCTGTTCGCCTTGGATGTTCCACAACATACATCCTCTTCTTTTTCCAGTACTCCCACTTTCAGATCATACCTGGATAATTCCCGGGCAGTCGCACTTCCGCTTACACCGGCTCCTATAACGATTACATCATACATACTTTTTCCTCCTGTAACTCAATATGATAGAAAAGACAAGCAGAAAAGCACCCGTCACCGGATGTTTTTCCTGCCTGTCTCTGTTCTCTGCAAGTTCTTATTTGATTGTTTACTTGTAACTGTTCAGTACCTTCACAGTTACAAGCCAAAATGCATTTAAAATCACCTTCGGTGATGGCATTTTGGCTTGTATGTCTCGGGATTTTGGCATATTCATGCCAAAACACCTCGCGGTACAATGGCTACTGAATAGTTACTTTTACTTTACCTTGACTGCTGTTGTTCTCAATCTTCTTCTTTTGCCCAGTTAAATGAATAACGGACCGCCTTTTTCCATCCCTTCATCCGTTTTTCCTGTTCTTCCACAGTAATCTCCGGTTCAAAGGTACGGTCGATAGACCAATTGGCTCTTACCTCTTCCTGATCCCTCCAGTATCCCACAGCCAGTCCCGCAAGATACGCTGCACCCATCGCTGTTGTCTCCACACAGGACGGACGTTTTACCGGAGCCTGTATCATATCTGCCTGGGTCTGCATCAGAAAATCATTGGCACTTGCTCCGCCATCTACTTTCAATCCGTTCAGCCGGATCCCCGCATCTGCTTCCATAGCCTTGATGACATCATGTGCCTGATAAGCTATTGATTCCAGAGTTGCCCGGATAATATGGTATTTGTTGACTCCACGGGTCAGACCCACAATGGTTCCTCTGGCATACTGATCCCAGTACGGTGCGCCCAGTCCCGTAAATGCCGGAACCACATAGCAGCCGTGGGTATCTTTTACTTTCTTAGCCATATACTCGGAGTCTGCTGCGGAATCAATCACCCGCAGTTCATCGCGCAGCCACTGTATCGCAGCTCCAGCCACAAAAATGGATCCTTCCAGTGCATAATAAACTTTCCCATTGATTCCCCAGGCGATGGTTGTAACCAGCCCATTTTCCGAAAATACCGGCTCTTCTCCGGTGTTCATCAACAGGAAACAACCGGTTCCATAGGTGTTTTTTGCATCTCCCGGTGTAAAACAGGTCTGTCCGAACAATGCAGACTGCTGGTCTCCTGCCGCTCCACCGATGGGAATCTTTCCTCCAAAAAATGCCGGATCCGCACAGCCGTATACACAGCTTGACGGCATCGGTTTTGGAAGCATACATCTTGGAATATTCAATTCTTTCAAAATATCTTCATCCCAGTCCAGAGTATTGATATTGAACAGCAATGTACGGGATGCGTTGGAATAATCTGTCACATGAACAGCTCCCTTTGTCAATTTCCAGATCAGCCATGTCTCCACTGTTCCGAATAACAGATCTCCTTTTTCTGCCTTTTCCCGTGCACCCGGTACATTATCAAGAATCCATTTTACCTTTGTACCGGCAAAATATGCATCAATGATCAAACCGGTTTTTTTACGAAAAACTTCTGTCAGTCCTTTTTCTTTCAGAGAGTCACAGTACTCTGAAGTTCTGCGGCACTGCCAGACAATCGCCCGGTACACCGGTTCTCCGGTATGACGATCCCACACGATAGCAGTTTCTCTCTGATTCGTGATCCCAATAGCTGCGATATCTTCCGCTGATGCTCCAATCTTTGACATAGCCTCCACCGCTACCCCAAGCTGAGTGGACCAGATTTCACTGGCATCATGCTCTACCCAGCCCGGCTTGGGAAAATACTGGGTAAATTCTTTCTGTGCCACACTGCACATTTTTCCCTTTTCGTCAAACAGGATGCAGCGGTTGCTGGTTGTTCCTGCATCCAGTGCCATTACATATTTTGCCATTCTTTCCTCCCAAAACATTTCAAAAGAAAAAGAGCAAACGAAACCAAAGCGGCGCGCGCCGCCAGGTAAGCTCGCTCTTTTCTCCTGCTTCATTATATTCATGGTCTGCATACCATACTTTTGTATATATAGTACCATATACTATCTTTTTGAGCAATATTTTTTGTTATTTTTTAACTACTCAATAACGCTCTCAATCAAACTGATAATGCCGGATGATCACCTGTAAGCTTTCACGTCCCTGATACATATTGATATCCGGGTAGTATACGATAGAAATTTTCCGTTTTCCTCTCCCTTCTTCCGCAAATTCATCTCCATTCCCGAAGTACACACCGTCCATCGGATATCCGTTTTCATCCGTCAGACGCATCTTTACCACGTTCCGGTTCTTCCCGAACACACGCATCTGGCTGACCCACAGATTTTTCTGTGCAAACAGTGGTTTCTCATTTCCTTTTCCGAAGGGTTCGAGCAGTGACAGTTCCTGCACCAGATCTTTTCGGATATAATGAATTGGCATCGGCACATCAATCGTCACCTTTTCCACAAGATCTTCTTCTGTCAGTCCTGATTGTTCATTAAGTTTTCTTCGGAAACGTTCCACATTTTCTTCTTCCAGTGAGAGACCTGCTGCCATCGGATGTCCACCGAACTTTGTCAGATATTCTTTGCACTCGCAGAGTTTTTCATACATCGAATACGATTCGATCGACCGTCCGGAACCTTTGACACCCTCTTCTCCTCTTGTCAGCACGAAGGAGGGTTTATGGTATCTCTCCCGCAGCCGCCCGGCAATAATGCCCGCCAGACTCTCATGACATTCCGGAAGAAAGACTACCAGAACCATATCTTCCATCATAGATGTGGATTCCACCTGCTCGATGGCTTTTTCCAGTCCCTGTGCCGTCATCTCCTTACGGCTCTCATTCAGATTTTTCAGGTCACCTGCCAGTACAGCCGCTTCCTCTCTGCTATCTGCCAGCAACAGCTGTAATGCCCGTTTTGCCGTATCCAGTCGTCCGGAAGCATTCAGACACGGACCAAGAATGAATCCGATATGGTACGGACTAATATTCTCCGGTTCCAGATTATTTACCCGGATCAACTCCTGCAGACCAAGGTTCGTGGTGTGATGAAGCCTTTGCAATCCTTCTTTCACCAGAATCCGGTTTTCATCCTGCAGATCCATCACATCACCGATTGTAGCGATTCCTGCAAATGGAAGCATTTTGTCCACCAGATCCACTTCCGGTGCCATTTTTTCATATAACGCTTCCATCACTTTCATTGCAACTACTGCACCGCAAAGTCCTGCAAAAGGATAGGAACAGGCCTTCTGTTTTGGATTGACTATGGCATCTGCAGGTGCAGAATCTCCTTTCTTTCCCCTTCCAGATCTTCAAACGGCACCTCATGATGATCTGTCACGATCACGGTCATTCCCAGATCTTTTGCTTTCCGTATCTGCGTCACTGCAGCGATTCCATTATCACAGGTAATAATCGTATCTCTCCCCTCCTGCCAGGCCTGTTCAATCAGATGTTCATTGATTCCATATCCGTCTGTGATCCTGTTTGGAATCATCATATCCACATCACATCCAAGCCCCCGGAGACTCTCCAGTAAAATATATGTAGACATTACTCCGTCAATATCATAATCTCCGATGATCCGGATCCTGTTTCTGTTTTCTATTTTCTCCTGCAGGATAGCCACTGCCTTTTCCATATCTTTCAACAGCCAGGGACTGTAAAAATCTTTCCGGCTTCCGTGAAGATATTTCTCAATTGCTTTCTCCCCGATCACATCACGGTTGCGGATAATCCTCGCTGTAACCTGATCAATGCCAAACCGTTCTCCGATCCCTTTAAAATCAGCCCGCTTAGCTGCTACCATCATTTTTCCATGTTGTCTGCTCCTCATCTTAGCTGTGATTGAAAAAAGCTGCTGCATCGCTGCAACAGCTTTTTGATTACCTATCTCTTCTACTTTGTACTTTTTCCTGATTTCGTTTTCATGACATACCACAGAGCACCGGTGATACATACAGAAGAGTAAGCACCACATACGATACCTACCATGATCGGAAGTGCGAATTCACGGATAGAAGATACACCCATAACAAATACTACAAATATGGTAATAAATGTAGTGAAGGATGTATAAATACTTCTGGTCAGTGTCTGAGTAATACTCATATTTACCAGTTCTTTCAGATCCGCTTTCTTGCCGGCACTCTTCAGATTCTCACGGATACGGTCGAAAATAACGATGGTCGCGTTGATAGAATAACCAACTATCGTCAGCATGCAGGCAATAAAGGTATTACCTACAGAGATTCTTGACAGTGCATAGAATGCAAGTACTACCATTACATCATGTAACAGTGCCAGAACCGCACTGGATGCAAAACGTACATCTTTGAAACGGAACCAGATATACAGCAGCATACAGATCGTAGCGATCAGGACTGCCACAATCGCATCTCTTCTCATCTCAGAACTTACCGTAGAGGAAATACTCTCTGCGGTGATCTTGCTATCATCCACACCAAAGCTGTCTACCAGTTTCTGGTTCAGTTCTTCTCTCTCATCCAGGCTCAGAGATCTTGTCTTAATGATAACCGCATTGCTGTCAGCGACTTTGGATATCTGAATATTTGCATCACCGGTTACTTCCTGTACTACCGGTTTTACCTGGCTGTCAAGGTCATCGATGGACATGTCATCATTGAAAGTTACGTTTGTAGACGTACCACCCATGAACTCCAGGCTGTAGTTCAATGCTTTTCCGTCTTTTGCATGGAACACGCCCATTCCAACCGGAACAAGCAGAATCAGGATAACAGAAATCGTAAAAAATAATTTTCTCTTTCCGAGGAAATCGATGGTTTTTCTTTCTTTCTGTTTTCCGTAGAACTTTTCATCCCGAAGTCCCACTGCATAGAATGCGTTCACCAGCAGTCTGGAAATTACCAGTGCGGTAAACATGGAAAGAACGATACCAAGAGCCAGTGTCATGGCAAATCCTTTGACACTTCCGCTTCCCATTGCTCCCAGAACAGCAGCTGCGATCAGAGTTGTGATGTTACCGTCCACAATGGCGGACATAGCTTTCTCAAAACCGATCTTAATGGCGCTTCTTACACTCTTACCTGCTGCAATTTCCTCACGGATACGAGCATAGATAATAACGTTTGCATCCACCGCCATACCGATGGAAAGAATGATACCTGCGATACCCGGAAGGGTCAGCGTCAGGTCAAAAGCATTCAGCATTACCAGTTCCAGTCCGGTATAGATAGCCAGTGACAAAGCAGCTACCACACCCGGCAGAGCGTAAACGATAATCATAAAGATTCCGACCAGTACCAGACCGATGGCACCGGCGATCAGGCTTGTCTTGATTGCCTGCTGTCCCAGCTGTGCACCTACCACGTTAGAACGAAGTTCTTTCAGTTCCAGTTTCAGGGAACCGATACGGATAATAGATGCCAGTTCTTTTGCTTCTTCGATGGACTGCTGTCCGCTGATCTGTGCTTTACCGTCAGAGATCACACTTTGTACAACCGGTGAACTGATAGTTTCTCCGTCATATACGATAGAGATTCTTTTTTTCAGGTTTGCTGCAGTTGCCTCTGCGAATTTTGTGGTACCGTCTTTGGTCAGTGTCAGTTCTACGACATACTGTTTGCTTCCGGTTGTCTGATCTTCTGTGACACCGCCGTCTGCACCTGCGATATCGCTTCCGTCCAGAACTACGTTGCCGCTTTCATCCTGGAATTCCAGAGATCCTGGTTTACCAAGATCTTCCAGAATCTTATTTGCATCGGTTACACCAGGAATCTCTACGGTGATACGGTCATCACCTTCCTGATATACCTGTGCTTCTTCACTGTAGTCTTCCACACGTTTCTGAAGTTTATAGACGGTATCATCCATATCTTCCTGAGACGGATCGTCTCCTTTTGCCTGGTATGTGATACTTACACCACCGGACAGATCCAGACCGGTCTTGATATTTTTGCAGACCCGGTTCCGGTCGGGCCGAATCCCACAGCGGTTGTAAAGGCTAACAGACCAATCAGAACCACTGTAAGAATCAGCACAAGAACTCCCTGTTTTTTCTTCATCTTCTTATACCTCTTCTTCTGCCATAGCAGCTTTTATCATGATTGCACACTCTACGCGCTTACGTTCCAGCTCGCAGCCCACTTCGTAAACATCATCGATTTTCCCTTTGAAGTTATAGGAGTTTGCCGCACAGCCGCCACTGCAGTAGAATCGTGCAAAACATTTCTTACATGCCTCTTTTGCATAGACGTTGCAATTTTTAAAATCTTTACAGATTGCAGGTTTTGTGATTCCCTCGTCCACATTACCAAGAAGGAAATCTTCGTTTCCTACAAACTGATGGCACGGATACAGGTCTCCCCATGGGGTAACTGCCAGATACTCTGTTCCTGACCCACATCCGGACAGACGTTTGTATACACAAGGACCTCCGGTCAGATCAAGCATAAAGTGGAAGAAGTTAAATCCGTTTCCTTCTTTATTTCGTTTGATCATCTCTTTTGCCAGGGTATCATATTCTTCAAACAATTTCGGAAGGTCTTCCGGCTGCAGTGCATAGTCCGCATCCGAAGGTGCTACAACCGGCTCTACAGATATCTGTTTGAATCCCAGATCTGCCAGGTTCAGTACATCCTTGGAAAAGTCAAGATTATAATGGGTAAATGTACCGCGGGCATAATATTTGTCCTGGTTACGGCTCTCTGCCCATTTCTGGAACTTCGGAACTACCAGGTCATAGCTTCCGGCACCTTTGCGGAACGGACGCATATGATCGTGGACTTCTTTTCGTCCGTCGATACTCATAACCACATTGCCCATCTCTTTGTTACAAAACTCCATCACTTCATCGTTAACCAGAACACCATTGGTGGTCAGGGTAAAACGGAAGTTTTTATTATGTATCTTTTCCTGCTCTCTTCCGTAAGCTACCAGGTCTTTGACAACCTGCCAGTTCATCAGAGGTTCCCCTCCGAAAAAGTCTACTTCCAGATTTCTCCTGCTTCCGGAGTTGGCAATCAGAAAATCCAGTGCTTTCTTTCCTACTTCGTAGGACATCAGTGCACGTCTTCCATGATATTCTCCTTCTTCCGCAAAGCAGTACTTACAGGCCAGATTACAGTCGTGGGCAATATGCAGGCACAGTGCTTTGACTACAGTTGGCCGTTCTTTAAAATGCTCTATCGCATTTTCATAAATGTCCTCGGTAAACAGCATTCCCTCATCGGTCAGTTCCTGAATTTCTTTAAGAGCTGTCTTCAGGTCTTCTCCGGAATAAGAAGCCGACAGTTTTTCTGTCACTTCTTCGTTGGAACATCCCTGATCCAGCAGGGCGATACAGTCATATACAATATCGTCCACCACATGAACGGATCCGCTGTTTACATCCAGAACAATTGCGTATCCATTACTTTTATACTGATGAATCACTTATTTGTTCTCCTTCTTCTTTTCTTGCGCAGCAGCATCTTCTGCTTCGATATACAATGTAATCACAATTGATCCACCGGATCAATTCTTGATATGCTATGTAACAAAAAGCAAGCAGCGGCTTTTGGACCGCTGCCTGTATGTTCCAAGCATCATAGAGCCTGCTGATTTCTTATTTTGTGTTTTCGCAGCTCTGATTTCCTACTGTACAAGAAGTCTTGCAAGCAGACTGGCAGGATGTCTGACATTCACCACATCCACCTTTTTTCATTGTGTTCTGTAAACTTTTTGTATTTAAAGTTTTAATATGTTTCATTTTGCTTCCTCCTTATGTTATTACTTCTTGCATTATAGCATATGTTCTTTCATTTTCAAAGAGTTTTTTTCGCAACTTCCGGCTATTTTCACGATCTGCCACTGTTTTCAGGCTCCCGTCACCATTGCTCCCAAAGTTGACGACCCTGCACAGATAAGAAGTGTAAGAAATGCACCTTTTACCCCCGATCCCGTACCTGCACCGGAAAAGATGGTAAGCAGCATCAGAATACCCCCAGTATATACTGCCAAGTATCATTCCCCACAGATATCTTTTTCTTTCTGCTGTTTTCCCCATATAAATTCCTCCCGATAATCCGGATAGAATATAAACAGCCAGAATACCAGCGGACACTTTTCTCTCATCCAGCTGGTACTTCAGCAACAGCAATGCCAGAAGCAAAAGCCCTGCCCCGCTGACCAGATAGGACACGATCAGACCTTTTATGACTCTGCTACTCTTTTGTATCCAGATGTTTTTCCCTGTATCCAAAAAAATCCCTCCCATACAGTACTATATGGGAGGGTTGTACATTCTATACCTTATCGGCTTCAGATTTCTTTTTTTCGGTTTTTCTTGCCTGCGATACCAAGTGCTGCAAGCGCTGCTGCCGCGAGTCCTGCATACCAGGCTGTCTGCTGATAGTCTCCGGTCTTCGGATTGACTCTTTTCAGTGTCGTACCGTAAGCCTGCTGTGTCTGGCTCTTCTGTGTGTTTTTCTTTGTCACACTGCCGGATGTGCTTCCGTTTGAACTGCTGCCTGTATTTCCTGCGGACACATTCGGTGTCAGTTTTGTCGTAGTACTTCCGGAAGTTGTTGTATTTTTATTTGTATATGCCTTATCCGTATTGCCTACCAGAGACTGGCTTCCTGCAATCTTCAGACCTGCCACATTGTACGGACTGAAAGAAGTTGTCACAAAGCTCAGTGTTCCGTCTGCATTATAAATCGGAGTAATATACTCGATGCTTCCATCTTTCAGATAATGAATCACAACAAGCTGTGTATAGAGCTGAGCGTCCGGTGCCGGCATCGTGATGCGCACCTGTTGTCCGTTCAACTGATATTCATTATCATTCATCATATCCCACAGCTTCATCTCATATGGGCTGATAAAAGTATCTACATTCTGACCGTTCAGAACGGAACTGTCAGATTTATCATTATTCAACTGTACCTGAAACTGTATGTACCATGGAAAATCACCGTCTACCGTAACGCCGTTGCTTGTCCGGTTGACCGTCTTCGCCTGTTCCTGGGCTGTCTGTAACAGTACCAGACTGTCTGCCTCTATATAAGCTTTCTGTGCTTCAGACAGTGCCTCGTATTCTTTTGTAGCCGCTACGATTGCTTCTACCTCTTCCGTTGTCGTCACTTCGCTTGGAAGGAAATCCAGCTGTTCCTGTACCGTTGCAATCTCATTCATCTGCTCCCAGGTAAGTCCGGATCCTTCTGTGCTTTCTGTATCTGCTGGTGTCTCTGGTACGGTATCAGACGGTAACTCCGGCTGTGGTTTTGGTGTCTCAGGCGTTGGTTCTGCCGGATCCGTTGGCGGTACTTCCGGTTCCGTCGGAACATCCGGCACTTCTGTTGGCTCCGGGGTAATCGTTGTGTCCGGATGTGTCACTTCTGAACCCGGATCTGTCGGTTCCGTAACCTCAGGTGTTGGCTGCGGTGTGCTTTCCGGCTGTGGCGTGACTTCAGGTGTTGTTGTCGGTTCCGGTGTCACTGTAACCTCAGGTGTTGCTTCCGGAGTCGGTGTGACTTCCGGTGTATCGGTTGCTTCCGGCGTTGGTGTGACTTCCGGTTTCAGAGAACTTACGCGAACAGTAACCTTTCTGGTCACAGTTTCGCTGTCTTCGTCCCATCCTTTTTCCTTGCTGTAATCAATCTTTTTCGTGTCATAGGGATGGAAAACCACCTGATAGTCTGTCTCGTATTCTGTTGGAACTGCATCCTCTTTTTCCCAGGAAAATACTCCGTCTCCATCGCAGCCTTCCAGGGAAATCTCTGACAGTGCTTTTGTATCTTTTACCGTAATTACTTTCGGAACATAAACTTTTTCTTTTTCTGCTGCTCCTTCTACTTCACCATCGCCGGTGATATCCTCTGTATACAGGCGGACATTATCCAGCTTCAGACAGCCGGTCACGCGAACCAGTGCATCTTCAAAATCTTCTGCGCGGCGGATAGAAACTCCGGATGGTAATTCCCAGGTTTCTTCCTCATCTACAGTAACTGTACCACAGATTCGGATCACACCGCAGGATCCTGCAAGTTCTGCTGCCTTTTCAAAGCTTTTTACTGCCTCATCCTGGCTCTCGCCGCTATTCTTATCATTTCCCGTTTTTCCATTCAGATATACGATAGTTTTTTCTTCTTTCTTTTCCCCATCCTGAGTATCTTTCTGGTCTTTTGCAGACTCCGCATATACCATCTGACCGGTTGTGGAAGAAAGAACCATCACAGATGCCATCACCATTCCCACCGTCTTCATGTATCGCTTCGCTGCCGGTTTATTATTTTTCTTCATTATCCACATCTCTCCTGCTTTGTATTCTCAGCTGCGGTTTCACAGCTTTTTTACTACTTTCACAGTTATTCAATTTTATATTATAACATATACTTCTCTTTTCAACACCCCAAAAAATATGATTTTACAAGAATTTGTCTTGATTTTTGAATCGAATTCCTGTATATTCAAGTACAACTACTACATATTTTCAAAGGAGTGAATATTTTTGGATTCTGGCGACGCCATACAACTAATTGTGTTACTGCTGTTAATTTTGCTTTCCGCATTTTTCTCTTCCGCAGAGACGGCCATGACTACAGTCAACAAGATCCGTATCATGTCTCTTGCTGACGATGGGAATAAAAAAGCAAAAACCTTATTGAAAATTATTGAAAATCCGGGAAAGCTTCTGAGTACGATCCTGATCGGCAACAATATTGTCAACCTGTCAGCATCTTCTCTGGCAACCACCTGGACCACGAGAGTTCTTGGTAATGCCTTTATTGGTTTTATCACCGGCGTTCTGACCTTGCTGATTCTTCTGTTTGGTGAGATTACTCCGAAAACCCTGGCAACATTACAGGCAGAAAAAATCTCTCTTGCCTATGCACCGGTAATCTATCCTCTGACCAGGCTGCTGACTCCTATAATTTTCTTTGTGAATCTGCTTTCGCGAGGTGTCTTATTTCTGCTTCATGTAGATCCCGATGCCAAGCCAAATGCCATGACAGAGCAGGAACTTCGTACCATCGTGGATGTCAGTCATGAAGACGGTGTCATCGAGAGCGAAGAACGGCAGATGATCTATAACGTTTTCGATTTTGGTGATTCTCAGGCCAAGGATGTGATGGTTCCCCGTATCGATATGTCTCTGATTAATGTGGATGCCACTTATGACGAAGTAATTCAGGCATTCCGTGAAGACGGTTATACACGTTATCCGGTCTATGAAAATTCAACAGATACCATCATCGGCACTCTGAATATGAAAGACCTGATTCTGCGAGATCCGGAAAAACCGTTTTCTGTACGGGATTTTCTCAGAAACCCATATTTTACCTATGAATACAAAGGTACGGCAGATCTTCTGATGGAGATGAAAGAATATGCCGTCAATCTGGCAATAGTCCTTGATGAATATGGCGCAACCGCCGGTATGATCACACTGGAAGACCTGCTCGAGGAAATCGTCGGAGAGATCCGTGATGAATACGATGCCGACGAAGAGGAAGACTTTAAAGAAATCGTTCCGAAACGAGAATATCTTGCAAAAGGTTCTGCCAAACTGGACGATCTGAATGAAGCTCTGGATCTGCATCTGGAAACGGAAGATTACGATTCTATCGGAGGTTTTGTGATCGAACAGCTCGATCACCTGCCGGTTCCCGGTGAATCCTGTATCACAGATAATCATCTGAAACTGGTCGTTGATCAGGTGGACAAAAACCGTATCGAACTTGTACACATCTATATACCGGAAGATTTTTACGATAAAAAAGAAGAAGAGGATTAACCTCTTCTTCTTTTTATTCCACACTTTTCAGTGATTCGATCATATCAATCTTTTTCAGCCGGTAATACATCATTCCATTGACTAACAATGCAAATGCCAGTGTGATCAGTCCGCTGTACAAGAAACTTCTGAAAAATATACTTCTTCCGAACATCATCATATCCACTTCTACGGTTCGGATCACCTTTCCATGCAGAAAAGCACCGATTCCCACACCTGCGAGGATTCCGAATACCGTAAGCACCATATTCTCACGATATACATACGAAGCCACTTCTCCGTCGTAGAATCCAAGCACTTTCAGTGTTGCCAGCTCTCTCTGACGTTCTGTGATATTGATATTGTTCAGATTATACAGCACCACAAATGCCAGCAAACCTGCCGATACGATCAGAACCACAATGACGATATTCAGAGAGCGAAGCATGTTGTCAATCTCACTGATCAGATCTGACGTAAAGGATATAGCTGCGATCTCCGGATGTTCCATGATCGTCTGTCCCAGTCCGTCCTCGTAACTGTCTGACGTATCTTCGTAGCGAAGCAACAGCTGATTATACTCTGCCGCTTCCCCGAACAAGGTCTGATATGTGTCTGTCGTTATATAGATAAAATGCCGCACATAATTTTCAACAATCTCCGTGATTTCGACTTTCACAATCTGATCACCCTTTTTCATCTGCACTGTATCACCGACTTTGAGTCCCAGAATATCTGCCGTCTTCTCACTGATGGCAGCCCCCTGCGCCGGGAAATCATAATGTTTTCCACTGATGCGATCACGCAGATCAAAGAAATCTCCAAAACAAGTCAGATCTTTCGGTACTTCCATCACCGCATCCACACTGCGCTTCGGTGACTGCAGTTCCACACTCTGGCAATACATCTCCAGAATCTGCTGTATCCCCGGATACGTCTCCATCTCGCTTTGTACCTGTGCCTTTTTCTCTTCCGTGGCGTCCCCGTTAAAAACAGCGCTTGCCTGATAGGTAAACAGATTGACAAACTGATTCTTTGCAATCGCAGTAATCGAATCCTGCAAGCCAAATCCCACCACGATCAGTCCCATACATCCACCGATACCAATGACAGTCATAAAGAACCGCTTTTTATATCGGATCAGATTCCGGATCGTTGATTTTGTTGTAAAGTTCAGATGTTTCCATAAAAATGGAATCCGTTCCAGCAGAATCCTCTTTCCGTTTTTTGGAGCCTCCGGGCGCATCAGCTGTGCCGGGCGCGCTGCCAGTTCCTTATAACATGCCACTACAGTTGCCACACCGGTACAGAGTGCACTCGCAAGGATCGCAAGTCCGCCCTCTTCCCAGTTTAACGGGGTCAGATACTCTTTCATACCCGTATACAGCATACCATACGCATTCATGATCACCCACGGCAGAATTTTCTCACCGAGCAGCACTCCGACAAATGCACCGGAGATGGTAAACATCAGTCCGTAGGCAAGATATTTTACCGCGATCACACCGTCTCCGTATCCCAGAGCTTTCAGTGTACCGATCTGCTGACGCTGTTCCTCGATCATTCGAGTCATCGTCGTCAGGCTGACAAGCGCTGCCACCAGAAAGAAAATGACCGGAAAGAACTTTCCTATATTTGTGATGCGCACTGCATCCTGTCCGTAATTTTCCGTGGAAGTCACCTGATCTCGTCCCCATACATACCAGTCCGGAACCTTCAGATCCTCCAGTTTTTTTTCTCCGTCTGCAATTTCTTCTTTTGCGTCTGCCAGTTTTTTCTCTGCTTTCCGGCTTTCTTTTCTGTATTCCTTCCAGCCGTCCTCCAGTTCCGTCTCTTTCGCATCAATCTCATCTTTTGCCTCCCGGAGTGCGCTTTTTCCATCCACAATCTGCTGTTTTCCGGCAGAAAGCTGCGTCTTTCCATCTGCAAGTTCAGCTTTTGCTCCGGCAAGCTGCTTCTTTCCGTCCGCAATCTGTGCTTTTGCCTGCTCAATCTGCGCCTCACCATCCGCGAGCTGTTTTTGTACCTGACTGATCTGTCTTTCTCCTGCTGCAAGCTGTTCCTTTGCCTGTGCGATTTTCTCCTTGCCCGCCGCAAGTTCCTGACGATGCATACTAATTTCCGCTTCTCCGGCATCCAGCTGCGTCCTTGCCTGCTCGAGTTCTCCTTTGCCCAACTGGATCTGTGTAAGATTCCCGGTCAGTTCCGTCTCTTTCTGTGACAGCACTTCCTTTTGTGTTTCCAGTCCGGTAGCTGCTGTTTTAACTCCTGCAAAGCAGTCTCGATCTGCTGCAGCTGTTCCGCATCCGGTTCTTCCATCTGCGAGAGTTGTTCTTTCTGTGCTTCCAGTCGGGTGATTTCTTCCTGCACACTTTGCATACCGGTGGCAAGCTGTTCCTGCCCTTCCTGTACCTGTGTGATACCCGCAGTTACTGTCACCTCATTTTCATCCAGCTCCTTTTCTTTTTCTTCCAGCTGACTTTTCTGTTCTTCCAGTTTCGCCGCCTGCTCCTCAAGCTGACTTTTGGCTGTATTCAACTCTTCTTCCTGTATCTGCAGCTGTGCCTTTCCATCCGTCAGTTCTGTCTGCTTTGTCGCAAGCTCCTGTTTTCCGGCTGCAAGTTCCTGCATTTTCTGCTGCAGCTGTTGTTCTCCGGCAGTCAGTTCTTTCTCCTTTGTAGCAAGCTGATTCTCCCCATTTTGCAATTCTGTCTCTTTTTCTGCCAGAAGGGATTCATTTTCCTTCAGTTCTTTTTCCTTTTCAGCGACGGTATCTTTTGCCTCTTCGATCTGCAAAGTACCGTCTTCCAGCGTCTTTTTTCCATCCGCCAGTTCCTTTTCACCGTCTGTTACCTGTTTTCTGGCATCGGAAAGCTTGTCTTCCCCCTCCTGATAAACCGCATCATATCTTCTCTGACATGCTTCCTCTTCCAGCTCTTCTACCCGGTTTTGTACCTGTTTTACAGCCTTTTCGTAAGAGGTACTGTAACTTTCCAGCTCCTTTGCCCCATCCACCTGCACATAGATTTCTGTATAAATCTCACTGGTAAACGTCTCCGGAAGTAACAGCCCAAAACTGTCAATACTGCCGTTTCCGATACTTCCCGTTCCACGGGTCAGTTCCATATAATAGGGTAACGTTGCCGATCCCACAATCGTAAACGTTTCATGAACAAGGTCATCCGAAAGTGCAGTGTCCGTACCACTCTCAAATATCACCTGATCGCCGATCTTTTTTCCGGTTTCATCCAGGAATTTCTGGTCCACCAGAATTTCATCCGTTTTCTGCGGCAGCCGCCCATCCAGAATCTGTGGTTCATTTACGCCATCTTCTAACGCGATCAGCTTCACTGTCTGTTCTTTTTCCCCTTCTTTATGTAATACTTCTAACGTATGCCCGCCGGTTACCTGTGCTACGCCTTTCACCTTTGCGATATCTTCCATATCCGTGTCTGTAAGACCGAGCGTTCCCAGCACCCGCAGATCCATGTAATTTGTCTGATCGTAATAAGCATCCGCTGAAGTTTTCATATCTCCTTCTGCTGACCGAATACCCGAAAAGAACGCCGCACCCAGCAGGGAGATGAAAAAAACAGATAAAAACCGTCCTTTATTCTTTAAAATCTCTCTGAAAAAATCTTTCCGAAATGCTTTCATCCTCTCCACCTACCATTCTATCTCTTCCACCGGTGTTGGATTCTCGTTTTGTATCATCTCTGCCACCCTGCCGTTTCGTATCCGGACGATCCGATCCGCCATAGGTGTCAGTGCAGAGTTATGTGTGATCACGATCACAGTCATTCCCTTTTTGTGACAGGTATCCTGTAATAACTTCAGTATCGATTTTCCGGTCACATAGTCCAGCGCACCCGTCGGTTCATCGCAGAGCAGTAACTTTGGATTTTTTGCCAGGGCTCTGGCTATCGCCACCCTCTGCTGTTCCCCACCTGAAAGCTGTGCCGGGAAATTATACATCCGTTCCCCAAGCCCCACTTCTTCAAGAACTGTCTTTGCATCCAGCGGATCTTTACAGATCTGAAGTGCCAGCTCCACATTCTCCAGTGCAGTCAGATTTTGCATCAGGTTATAAAACTGAAACACGAAACCAATATCCTCTCTCCGATACTGGATCAACTTTTTCCCTTTCAGCTTATCCACCCGTGTTCCGTCCACAGATACTTTTCCGGTCGTTGCAGTATCCATGCCGCCGAGAATATTTAGCACCGTTGTTTTTCCTGCTCCACTTGGTCCGACCACGACCACAAATTCTCCCTTTTCTACCTGAAAAGAAATACCATCCGCAGCTTTGATCGTCACTTCTCCCATCTGATAGGTTTTTGTAACCTGATCCATTTCCACATATGCTGCCATAACACCCTCCTGCCTTCCGTATGAAATGATAACATCCTGTTCGTATCATCTGTTTATCCGAATCTCTCAGATACTCCATGAATCCGCTTCCCTGCAAAAGATCCGTTGCAGCTGTTCCCCACATTTTTCTACTTCTCCCAGTACTTCCTTTCTGCCTTTTTGCGTATCAAACCAGTTTTCCCGGTTGATTCCCACATCCGAAGGGCAAATGAGAAAGGTTGTCTGTGGGTATAAGTACTGATAATACAGCTTGCATCTTCTGGCATGCTGGGCTTTGCAGCAGATAATTGCCTTTTTCACCCGAATGCCCACTGCATCCGTCACTTTTCTGGAGTTGATCGCATTCTGATAGGTAAATGTAGCCCCGTCTTCCCGCAGGATCACTTCTTCCGGCACGCCTTCTTTTAGCAGCACATCTTTCATAAATTCCCATTCCGTCTGATACGGTCCCTGATATTTTTCCTTCATGACCTGTACCCCTGTAAATGCACCTTTTCCGATACTGTATTTTCCGGAAGGCAGTATCCAGGGTGCCATTCCCTCTTTCCACAGTCTGGCCGCTTCTATGGGCATCTGTGGAAATCCATTACCCGGTACAAAAATGATATCTGCCCTCTCCGGTTTATCCTCCACAAAAATGAAATCACTGATCTGATCTAAAAAACGTTCATATTCTCTGTCTTTCTTTTGTATTCCCATGGATCTGCTCCCTTCTTCATCCTGTCTTCTAGCGGGTTGTGATCAGAGTCTGATACCCATCCTTTCGAAGCCTTTGTTCCATCAAAACAGCATTCCCAAGCTGTTCAAAAGCTCCCACCTGGACTTTATAATATCCGTCCTGCTGTAAAATATAAGATGGATATCCCTTATCCAGAAGTTCATAATTCAGCCGGTCTGCATTTTCTTTATTTCTGAAAACTCCCACCTGCACCCGATATAAAAGTGGATCTTCCACAGTTTCCTGATCCAGTGTACCGAGAATCGCCTCAGAAATTGCTCCTGCGATTTCTGTAAATTTTTCATCAAACAGCTGATTATCCCGATCGTTGTTAATAAATCCTGCCTCCACCAGAAGTGCCGGCATATTTGTTCTTCGCAACACTACAAGTCCCGGTCGTTCTTTCACCCCGAGATTACGGAATCCCACCTCCTCCAGAGCCCCGTTAATTGCCTCTGCCATCTTCAGTTTGATTCCCGACTTGTCATAGATCAGTGTCTCTACCCCCTGATACTGATTCTGTCTTGGACTGGAATTTCTGTGAATCGAAATAAAATAATCCGCTTCTTCCCGATTTGCAATCTGCGCTTTTTCAAAGGGTGTCTGGTAGACATCCGTGGTTCTTGTATACACCACATCCTGTCCTCCTGCCTCCAGAAGTCTCCCTACTTCCAGTGCAAGCCGTAACGTATCTTCCTTTTCCTGCCTGCCCGGATAGACTGCACCCGGATCTTCTCCTCCGTGTCCACTGTCCACTACAATCTTATATGCCATATTTTTCCGCCCGTATTTCTTTTTCTTCTTTTACTATATGCCGGTATACGGAGAAATGTTGTTTTATAATTTATTATAACAAAAAGGACACCGACGTGAAAGCCGATGCCCTGATTTTATAGATATTTTATATTATTTGTTACTGTTCACTCCGTGCCCAGCAACACGCTGCGCGATGCACAGAATTTATGCTAATCGCATAAATTCGCGCGATATGTCTCGAGTTTTCTGTGACCTTCGCTCACAAAAAACGCCTCGCGGGATATTACCAGTGAACAGTAACTATTATTTTACTGCTCCGTTTACCACGCCGTTGATAATCTGTTTCTGACAGATCAGATAGAAGATCAAAATCGGCAGCAGTGCCAGCAGATAAGAGGCGAATGCCAGGTTATAATTAGTTCCGAACTGAGTCTGGAAGTTTAACTGCGCCAGTGGTAACGTATTTTTTCCTGTTCCGGACATGATAACCAGAGGTGTCATAACATCGTTCCAGGTACTCATAGCAGTCAGTACAGCAACGGTTGCATGCATTGGCTTCATGATCGGGAAAATAATATTCCAGTAAGTACTCCATGTAGTAGCGCCATCCACACGTGCTGCTTCTTCCAGTGCCAGTGGAATATTTTTCAGATAACCGGAATATAACAGGATATTCATTGGCATAAAGAATACCACATACAGTACGATAACACCAAAACGATTGGCAATTCCGATCTGCGCAGTCTGTTTTACCAGAGGCATCATCAGAATCGCAAACGGTACGAACATACCACTTACAATATACAGATACGCAAAATTATAAAACTTTTTATTTGCCATACTTCTTCCAATCGCATACCCCGCCAGAGAATGGATCAGAATAGCAAGGATCACGGTCACGATCGTAAGCAGTAAACTGTTCCCCAGAGAATGCCAGAAATCAGTTACCTTCATCGCTTCCGAAAAGTTCGCAAAACTCCAGGTTTTCGGAAATGCCAGTGCTCCGGCGATATCATTTGTCATCTCAGACGGCTGTTTGAACGCAATGATCACTGCCATATACAGAGGAAAAAACACGGTGAGACAGCCGATGATCAGTAAAATGGTAATCGGCCAGTTGACTTTTGCTGTCTGATTATTTGTTTTCTTACTCATTATAACTGTTCCTCCTTCTTACCCATTACTGTCATCTGGAATGCAGAGATTGCCACGATAACGACAAAGAAAAGAACCGCGTTGGCACTCTGGAAACCAAACTGTCCACCACTCATACCATTCTGGTAGATCAGGTAAGAGATGGACTCTGTACTCTGGGACGGACCACCTTTGGTCAATGCCATAATCTGGTCAAATACCATCAGGAAGTTTTTCATACACAGCACCATATTAATCGTAAAGAATGGAATAATCAGCGGAAATGTAAGGTCTTTGAACCTTCTCCATCCGGTGGCTCCATCGATCGCACCGGCTTCATACACATCTTCCGGCACGGTCTGCAGACCGGAAATATAGATGATGGTATTCATTGCAATTGCCTGCCATGCACCTACAATAACGATACCAAACCATGCAGTACTTTCTTTTGCCAGAATACTGGAACTCAGCCATTCGATTCCTGCTGCCTGACCAGCTGCCGGAAGAATATAAGTAAAGAAGAAACTAAAAATATAACCGATAACCAGTCCACCAAGAATATTCGGGATGAAATAGATTCCTCTCAGCACCGTTTTTCCTTTAATTTTCGCATTCAGTCCCAGTGCCAGAAGCAGACTGATGACATTTACAATGATCGTACAAACGATTGCATATTTAAAAGTAAACAGGTAAGATCTTCCCACGCGGGCGTCGGTAAACAGATCTTTGTAGTTTCGAAGTCCGACAAAATCATAGGTTCCATATCCTTTGAAGTTTGTAAAACTATAGATAAAACCTTTGATCAGCGGTAATGTGTTAAAGCAGAAAAACAGCACCAGTACCGGAATGGTAATCAGGAGAAACGTGCGCTCTCTGTCGTTGGTTTTCCCTTTCTTATTCATCGTTCTTATCCCCTTTCCTAGTTGTTACTTCCGTTTTCTTTTTCGTAATCCTGTACTTTCCGAATCAGATCACGGTTGTAACGAACCCACTCAGTATCAAATTTCTTCAGGAATTTGTCGGTAGCATTTTCGCTGTCATCCAACAGATAGGTCTGAATCATCGCATCTACGGACATTTCACTGGGATAATGATGATCCTGATAGTCCGCCAGTTTTCCTTCGTTGATGTATTCTTTCATACCATCCAGCATAGACGGCAGTTCGAAATCGCCTTTTTTACATGGCACGGCACTCTGATCATCAATGTATGACTGTACATTTTCATCTTCCATAAAGAAACGCAGTACTTCATATGCTTCTTCTTTGTGTTCGCAGTTTTTCATAATGGAAAACTGTAAGTCGTTACCGGAGTTTAACACATTTTCTTCTGCATTGTTGCTTGCCGGAAATACAAAGGAATCAATGTTCATATCCGGATTCACTGATTTGATCTGAGGAACGGCATAACTTCCGATCACAAACATCGCAGACTCACCTTTGGCAAATGCTGTACACGCATCGTTGTATCCGTATGCTGCCGAATTGTCCTGGGCATATGCCAGAAGCGCTTTTTCTTTCTCTGCCACTTCTCTGTAATTATCGGTAAATGTGGTATTCCCTTTATTTACCTCCGAACACACATCAGACGGAGCCAGATCTGCAGCGATCGCATTCCACGGAGCCAGACAGGTCCAGGAATCTTTGAATCCAAAATACAGCGGCTGAATTCCTTCAGCTTCGATTCTTTCACACAAAGCAGTAAATTCATCCCATGTGGTTGGAATCGTCCAGCCATGTTCTTCAAACATATCCTTGTTGTAAAGGACACCGGACGCATTGGCCATGTACGGCATTGCATAAACTCCGTCCATCGGCACATATTCCATTTCTTTATCTGTCTTAAGATACGCTTCTTTAATATCATCGAGCCCGTCAAAATCCGAAATATCCATTAACATATCAGAATCAAGGAAATTAGAGTAGTTTACATCACTGCCGATTCCGATGATATCCGGATAATCCTCACGAATAAATCTTGTTTTTAAAATAGTCATGGCATCGTTCGGAGAATCGATAACCAGTTCAATATTGTCGTGCGTCTCATTGAATTTCTTTTCCAGCTCTTCAAATACATCTACGGCTTCCGGTTTGTACTGAACAACTTCAATTTTAACTTTTCCGTTTGTTTGTTCTTTTCCACATCCGGAAAGCATTGTTCCAACTGCCATCACGCCGGTCATTCCAAGACAAAGTGCTGCTTTTCCACGTCTTTTCATTTTCCATAATTCCTTTCCTTATTTATCCTATAAACCGTTATGAATTCTAGTTAGTTTTGTCTGGTTTTGCAACACGTTTACAAAAACACCAATATTTTGTACAATATTTTTCCTCGTTTTTTGTCTATTATATCCAAAAAATAATTTTATTATCCTTTCCAAATCACGTATAAATTATTGTTTTTTGTATAGAATGTTGGTAGTATCAGTTCTTTTCTGCTCCCATCAAAGATTTTCAGACAATTCACAGAGCAGCAACGTGAAAATAGTTTCATTTTAATGTTTTCCATACATACTCGTTGATTTTTTCTATAGATAGCTTATAATAAAAATAGTATTATTACTGATACTTGTTTATTTATGTGAAAGGAGCTTTTATGCAGACACTAACCCGCAAGGAAGAACAGATTATGCAGGCTGTATGGCAAATCGGTCACCCCTGTCTGATATCTGAGATTCTGAAAAAGATGTAACATTGAAAAGAAATACTGTTGCACCCGGTATTATCACACTGACAAAAAAAGGATATCTGAAAGTAGATTCCATCGGTAAGTCCATGACACGCACCGGGAGAGCCTATGCACCACTCATAGATCAGCATGCATACAACGAACAGAAAAAACTGATTCAGTGTGTAGTAGACAGCCCGACAACAAAAGGCGGTATTTTGAATTATATTCAGTCACTGATTGATACCAATCAGGCAGACGACGCCTTCAAAACAGCTTTAAAAGAAAAGATTGAGAAATAGCAGTATTTAGTTTTATGAAAGAAGAAATAGAATATATACAAAAAAGAACCGACGATTTCTGATTTTGTTTTTTTCAGAAAATACAAATCAGAAATCATCGGTTTTTCGTTTTATTACTTTACTTAGCGTAACTGTTCAACACTCTCACAGTTACTCCTGTTTTTAATGATGGAACAGACGGATACCGGTGAATGCCATTACCATATTGTACTTATCACAGCACTCAATCACGAGATCATCGCGGACAGATCCTCCAGGCTGAGCAATATAAGCAACACCACTTTTATGTGCACGTTCAATATTATCTGCAAACGGGAAAAATGCATCAGATCCCAGCGTAACACCTGTCAGCTGATCCAGCCATGCACGCTTCTCTTCTCTTGTGAATACTGCAGGTTTTTCAGTGAACGATCTCTCCCAGTTTCCATCACCGATCACATCCATGTATTCCTCACCCATATAAACATCAATCGCATTATCACGTTCTGCACGGGTAATACCCTCTTTAAACGGCAGATTCAGTACCTGTGGACTCTGGCGCAGCCACCAGTTGTCTGCTTTCTGTCCTGCCAGACGGGTACAGTGTACACGGGACTGCTGTCCGGCACCTACACCGATGGCCTGTCCGTCTTTTACGAAACATACAGAGTTAGACTGGGTGTATTTGAGGATGATCAGAGAAATCTTCATATCTCTCTTTGCCTCTTCGGTCAGTTCTTTATTATTTGTCACCAGATTGGAAATCAGTTCATCATCAATTGCCAGTTCCTGTCTTCCCTGTTCAAAAGTAACACCAAACACTTCTTTATGTTCCAGTGGAGCCGGTACATAATCCGGATCAATCTGAATCACATTATAATTTCCTTTTTTCTTCTGAGACAGAATCTCCAGAGCTTCCGGTGTATAACCCGGTGCAATTACACCGTCAGATACCTCTCTCTTAATCAGCAGAGCGGTATCTTTGTCGCATACGTCAGACAGAGAAATAAAATCACCGAAAGAAGACATACGGTCTGCACCTCTTGCTCTTGCGTAAGCACAGGCAATCGGAGAGAAGTTTTTCCAGTCCATATCATCTACCAGTAGATTTTTGCCAGTGTCTCACTTAACGGAAGTCCCACGGCAGCCCCTGCCGGGGATACATGTTTAAAAGAGGTTGCTGCCGCCAGACCGGTTGCCTGTTTCAGATTGGATACCAGCTGCCAGCCATTAAAAGCATCCAGAAAGTTAATGTATCCAGGTTTTCCGGAAAGCACTTTGATCGGAAGTTCCGATCCGTCATTCATATAGATTCTGGAAGGTTTCTGATTCGGGTTACATCCATACTTTAACTGTAATTCTTTCATTGTGCTTCTCCCTCTCTTATTTATTTTATTTACAATTCTTGTCTCGCAGGTACCGTCTGCAATATTGATATAACGTACAAACAGAGATACTTTATTTTCTTCATTCAGGCTTTCCCATAACAGACCGGTAAATTCATCAATCTCATCCGGAATTGCCACAAGCTTTGGTTCTCCTTCAAAACTAGGCAGCGGATTGCCATCGCCCATATATGTATGAATAAAATGTCCTTCCCCTGCAAGTGCTGTTCCATAAGAGAATGTATAACGGTTACAGGAGTCCGGATTGCCATTATTGCTTTTTAAGATAGACATTGCATAATCAAACGCTCCGTTTTCAATATGCATCACTCCGGAGATTCGAGGAGTGTAATTTGGTGCATCCGGTTCGAATTCCCTAGATGTCAGAGCTTGCTCAAATGTCAGCTGTCTGTCCATTCCCTCATAAATAGTATCTGTCTGGTCTCCGTTGGTCACGATGGTTTTATTGCCCAGCACACGTACCGGCGCATAGATAATAAGACTGGGATCCACCAGTTTGGAAGGATCAAAGGCCTGGGTACGGATTCCCTGTCCTTCTTCTACAAAGACACGGTTTCTGCTGTTTTCACTTCTTCCCATGATGAAATAGGCCGCAACTGCTTTCGTTCCGTCTGCAGATCTGCCAATTACAATTCCTCTTCCCGGGTATGAATTTCCTCTCAGTTCCTGTTCCAATGATATCATCTTCATGAACAATTCTCCTTTTGTCTTATGTTTTGATTTTCCCATGATCCGGATCGGTATAGTGAATCTTCATAACGAAAATCACTATACCCGGCTTTTCCCGTTTTCTCCATACTACGCAGAAATTATGCTGAAAATGAAAAAAGCCTACAATCCGAGCTACACTGCCCAGACGGTCGGCTTCAAACCCTTATACTCCCCGTGGTAAACTCCACTTCCGTCAGTCATATAAGTTACTTCAAAAATAGCATTTATTTTTCTTTCTGTCAACCCCTATTTTCATAATTTCAACATCCAGCAATGCTGTTCCCATTCACACGCTTCGCATTCCAATATGCTCAGCAAACAATCATCACTGTCGATATTCCCTGTCGTTTTCTTACCGATGAAGTGCCAGTCGCACACTCATCTGCTCTCCCCGATATCTGGCGTAATGATTCCGGATCACCACAGCCGAGATCAGACAGCAGCCGACACTGATACCTGTCATCGACACCCGACAGAAAATACTGACGGAAAACAGTACAAAGGTACAAACCGAACGGTAAAAATGCGGATCGATCACGATCACCAGGGAAAAGATCAGATACAGGGCTGCCAGAGACAGTACCGGAAGCCAGAACGGTACCAGCCCCAGCAGTACCCCGAACGATACCGCAATGGCTTTTCCACCTTTCTGTGGCTGTAAAAACGGGCAGGCATGTCCGAAAACCGGAGCTGCCAGAATCAGCGCAAAGCTCCATCGTGCCGGATTCACCTCCCGCAATGCCAGATGCACCGGAAGATAACCTTTCAGCAGTTCCATGCACAGCACCAGAATCCCGATCGGTATGCCCGCACAGGTAAAAGCATTCGCCGTTCCCGGGTTTCCATCCGGACTTTCCGCTGTAATATCAATTCCTTTCAGTGCCTTTGGCAGCAGATAGCTGTACAGGATACTGCCGGACAGATACCCGCCTATGATATAACACCACTCCTGCCATGTGATCATCTCTCGTTTCCCCCCTGTTTCTTTTTGTACTTTCGCTTTCAAATCGTTCTTCGATGGAAGTACCTCTTTTTCGTCCTCTTCATTGCTGCTGTTCTATATAACTATGTAACGTTTCCGTTTCTTCACAGTTACGAGCCAAAATGCATCTGGAATACTATCTACCAAATAATTTCTAGTCTATCATTTCATTCGCTTTACCGACCAGCTCTTCCAAAAGTTTACAGATACGCTCTGCCGCCTCCGGTCTACTGTTCTTTTTCTGTGCTTCCTGCATCTCCACGCGCAGTTTTTCTCGATCCAGAAGTTTTTCTCCCGCGCGCACCTGTCCGACAAACGAACGTTTTCCGATGGACATGCCATGTTTCTGGAAGAATTCCACATTTTTCGTCTCACATCCTGGAATCGGATTCGTATGTACCATCGGAATCCCCATCACAGCTGCTTCCGTGCTGCTGAGTCCCCCGGGTTTCGTGAAAATCACATCACAGGCTGCCATGTAAGCCGCCACCTGATCCGTATACCCGAGGACTCTCACATTCTTTCGATGAACCAGTTCCCGTTTTAAAAGCGTTTCCAGCTTTTTATTATTTCCACAGATGACCACCATGTCCTCATCTGCTTCCATCCTGCAGGCAAGTTCCAGCACAAAGATCTGGATCTTTCCAAATCCCATACTGCCGCCCATCACCAGATAACTTTTACTCTCCTGTGGAATATGACAGATTTTTCTTGCTTCCCTCTTATCCCATTCTTTCATAAAGTTCTGCCGTACCGGAATCCCCCACGGAAGAAGTTTTTCTCTCGGAACCCCTCGCTTTGCAAACTCATCAATCAGATCTTCATGCGGAATCACATAATAATCGCAGTCTGTCTCCTCCCAGAAAGGAATACAGGTATAATCTGTTCCGATCGCAACCACCGGAATCTTCAGCCACCCTTTTTTCTTCATTGCCGTCAAAGTCTCTGCGGGGTACAGATGCGGAGTTACAACAGCATCAAACCGGTTCTGTTCCAGATAGCCCTTTAATGTCCCCGCCAGAAGACTGCAGGCATAATATACCGGTGACTTTCTCTTATCTGAAGAAACCCAGCCTCCCAGCCGGTAACCCAGACCAAATAACAACGGAAAATGCTTCACGATTCCCACATAGGCTCCGCCCACAGCTTTCGATGTCCGCGCTCCTTTCAGAAGCATCATATCTTCCATCACTACCTGATGTCCCTGCAGTTCCAGATATTCTTTCACCGCCCAGCCGGCAGAATTGTGTCCCTCCCCGGTATTGCAGGATAATATCAATATCTTCATTCGTCCGTCTCCATTCTGCATTCTGTTTCCTGTTTTGCCTGATACTTTTACTTTCTGTTGCTCACAATATACGATTCTGCTCTTTTCTTTTTATCATACCAGTTTTCTGTCTGTTTTTCAAACAACACCGTTAATAACCTCTGTATTCCTTCTTCTCTTTTTATAAAAACTCCGTCACATGTTTTCTGTATCGTAACGGAAACATATTTCTCTGGCAACCCGGATTCTCCCTTTTCTCCACTGCAATCGTGTAGAAAAATTCTTTCCACATCTTCGTATAAAGATCTTCCTGCTGTTCTGTCTGACGAAGCCTCTCCATCTCTTCTGCCCGGAACTCCGTAACATAAAACGGCTCATTTTTCGGATGGATCACCCCCAGGCCTCGCCCATCATCAATGATCATCCAGTCTTCCGATGGCATCCTGTCTGCAAAATGTCCTGCTACCAGTGCCACCACATTTCCCTTTGGCTCCATATGCGCGACATAAATCCCCGGTTCGATTCTCGTAAACCGTAAAAATTCTCGAAAAAAATGTCTTTCATTCGATACCTGTCGACTCAGTTCAAAGATCTGCATCACTGATTCTTCTCTCAGACACTCGGTTACTTTCCCTCCCACAGCAAATCCTATCCTCAGAAAACGATAAATATCATCCAGCCGCCCCGGATCATTGCTCATAGCCGCCAGATAGACCTGATAATAGGCTTTTGCAGATATTTTGGTCCTAATTGATCGAACCACCTTGTGTGCCAGCTCCGGATCCACCTCCACATGGACATATTCCGTCAGAAGGTCCATCTGTTCCACCGGTTCGATTTCCAACCTGACATTCTGACTTCCTTTTTTTGCCTCCCATACCCGGTAGATACAGGTCATCATACTCTCAAAATCTTCTTTACAAGTAAAACAATACATCCCCGTTCCCTTTCTTCTCATGCCTGCACACCAAAATCTCCGAACAACGACATCTGATGATACTCCTGCTGATTCATCAGCTGCCAGTTTTCTTTATATTCTACACTGGTCAGCTGTTTGGTGATAAAATTCTCTTCCATCGGAATCCTATACATCATCTTTCCGTTACAGGTGATAAAATAATGCGCTCTTTTTAAAACGACACCCATCTTTTTCAGATGGTCAAAGTCCAGACTTCCGTATCTCCTTGCGCGCACGATCCTGCCCGCTGATTTTGGTCCCACACCCGGAATCCGCAGGATCCGCTCATAAGATGCAGTATTGATCTCCACCGGAAAAAGTTCCAGATGCCGGAGTGCCCACTCACACTTTGGGTCAATCTGCTCGTTAAAATTCGGTCTCTGTTCTGACAATAATTCCTCCGCATGGAATCCATAAAACCGTAGCAGCCAGTCTGCCTGATAGAGACGGTGTTCCCTTAAAAGGGGTGGTTTTTCATCAATCCCCGGGAGATCCGGATCTTCGTTCACAGGCACATAGGCAGAGAAAAATACCCTTTTAAGATCATACTTCTGATACAGGTTCTGCGTCGTGCAAAGCAGATGGTAATCTGTCTCTGGTGTTGCCCCAATGATCATCTGTGTACTCTGTCCTGCAGACGCAAAGGGTCGGTTTTTCAATTTTTCATGTTCTTTTGTTGTAATCCGGTAAACGGAAGACTCTCCGATCCGATCCGTTTGATTTCCCGTAATTTTCCTCTGCTCTTCCGAAAAAATACTGTCCGTCAGATACCGATTGGATGTGCTCCGTTCCAGATACGCACTTTTCCCCTGTGCCAGTCGGTTCGCAGCAATCGTATCCGTCACCTTCGCCATCGGCTTTAATATTGTCTGATGAGACTTGTTAGGGGCAAGTTTTTTCATTCCCTCTGCTGTCGGCAGTTCCAGGTTGATACTCATACGATCTGCCAGATAACCGGCACGCATGATCAAGTCGTCTGGTGTCCCCGGAACTGCTTTTACATGAATATATCCGTTGAAATGATATTCAGTACGGAGAAGCTGCAGCGCCTCACATATCTTTTCCATCGTATAAGCCGGATTCTTTTGTACTCCGGAACTGAGAAACAGCCCTTCGATATAGTTTCTTTTATAGAATTCCACTGTCAGCTCACACAGTTCCCTGGGGGTAAATGCAGTACGCTCTGTATCGTTCGATACCCTGTTTGCACAGTATTTGCAGTCATAAACACAATGATTCGTCATCAGCACCTTTAATAGCGAGATACATCTACCATCCGCTGAAAAACTGTGGCAGATTCCACAGGCTTTTGAATTGCCCAGAGATCCTTTCATACCCTTTCTGTCCACACCACTTGACGTACACGCAACATCATACTTTGCCGCATCTGCCAGAATCCGCAGTTTTTCCTGTATCGACAGCCCTTGTCTCAATTCCATTTCTTTCACCTCCATCATTTCTTTCATTATACACGAATATATGTTCGGTGTAAATCTTTTTTCGAACATTTGTACGTATTATTGTTTCAGGTGTCTGCTGAGCCTGCCACCGAAAGCTCCTTTCAGATACTAAGTACGTAAAAAAAGAAAAACTTCTGTCAGCGCATTCGCTAACAGAAGTTTCTCTTTTTTCACTTGTTAATGAATTAATGTAATTGTTGAAAACAGAGATGCCAGTGTATTGGCAACTGTAGACATACTCTTAATAAAAATATCCAATGCCACGCCGACAACGTCTTTTCTTGTATCACCAACAGTGTCACCGGTAACTGCTGCTTTGTGAGCAGCCGATCCTTTCCCGTGCCCTTCAAGAGCTTCACTTTCAATGTATTTTTTCGCATTATCGAAAGCTCCACCGGAGTTACCCATAAACAGTGCACGCGGAATCGCCACGATTGTGGCACCGATCAGGATACCGCCTACAAACTGTACCCCAAAGACAAATCCACCGATTACCGGGATACAAAGTGCCAGTACAGACGGTACTACCATTTTTTTCAAAGCCTGGTTTGCAGCCATACCGATCAGTTTATTATAATCCGGTTTTACTTTTCCTTCCAGTACACCGGGAGTGGAAAGCATCTTATCACCCTCATCGGCCATCAGTTTGGCTGACTCGATAGTGTTATCAGTGAGCATCGCAGAGAAATACTCGATCAGTGCACCACCGATCAGGCCACCGGCAACCACAATGAATGATGCAATATTTAATACCGGCTCTTCTCCTTTTGCTGTATAGTTTCCTACATAAGCCACAATCAGGGATACAGCTGCAAATGCAGCTGAACCAATAGCAAACCCTTTTCCGATCGCCGCTGTTGTATTGCCTACTGAATCCAGCTTGTCCGTGATGATACGGACTTTGTGTTCCAGATGACAGGATTCTGCCAGACCACCTGCATTGTCTGCGATTGGTCCGAAAGCATCGATGGATACCGTTGCACCTACAAAAGAGAGCATACCCAGTGCAGAAATTGCTATTCCATAAGTTCCGCTGATTTTTCCGGAGATAAACAGGGCAATACCGATGATGAGGATAGGCAGTAAGGTGGAACGGGATCCGATCGCATCACCTTTTGTGATAACGAAAGCCTCGCCCTCGATTGCCATCTCTGCCAGTTTTTTCGTCGGCTTGTATTTGTCACTGGTATAATATTCTGTAATACTTCCGATCGCAATTCCGCTGACGATACCGAGGATACTTGAGATCCACGGAGATATCCATCCACAGACCATATCTTCATATAACGGAACATTTCCAAACATCATATACGAAGCAGCCAGACCCAGGATAACCGTAATTCCTGCTGAAATCCAGGTGGCAAGATTCAGTTCTCTTGACGGATCATCTCCCATCTTCCGTACAAATGCGTAACTCAGGCCGATCAGACATCCAATTAGGCCGACACCGGCAAGAATCACTGGGAAAATAATCATACGGATAAAGGTTTCATCAGATACATTCACGATTCCATTGATAAATAAGGTAACTGCAATCATAATAGAAGCTGCGATGGTTGCAACGAAGCTCTCCAGAAGATCTGAACAGTTACCTGCAATATCATTGACATTATCTCCGATAAAGTCTGCAATAACATTTGGCACACGACTGTCATCCTCCGGCATATCATGGCGAATCTTGGCAAGAATATCAGATGAAATATCTGCCGCCTTCGTGTAGTTACCACCTGCAACCCTGTTGAACATGGCTACGATTGAACATCCCAGAGAGTATGTAGTGATTCTCATGATGGAAGGATTGCACTCCAGGTTTGCCACCAGTCCGTGACCTGTTGCGTGAGGATCCACACCCCAGATGATCAGCACCAGCAACAGTCCCAGCATACCAAATGCCTGTACAGCAATGCCACTGACACTTCCACCGCTCAATGCTACTTTACGGTCTCTCCGATAGAAAGTGATTCTCTTGCCTTGTT